>Ga0181529_10000332_pt1 | contig 70696 bp, 49 predicted proteins | sample PEATcosm2014_Bin_36_FD_119763 | JGI IMG/M metagenome (GOLD analysis project Ga0181529, IMG submission 119763) | Peatland microbial communities from MTU Mesocosm Facility, Houghton, MI, USA - PEATcosm2014_Bin10_30_metaG | ecosystem: Environmental > Terrestrial > Soil > Wetlands > Peat | place...
CTCTTAACCGACAGGTTGTAGGTTCGATTCCTACCGCGTCCACCAATAAATGAACAACTTAGATGGACTTGCGCTCAGCCTGCGCTCCGTTGCTTTGGAATGCAAGCTCGGCTACCCTCAGGCCCGCTGTGCTCATCTGATCCGTGACCACATCGCCGTAAACGTTCATGGTCGTGCGGATGTCCGTGTGCCGCATCATTCCACGCCACACGGCAAGAGGTTCCATGCCGGTCAAAAGAGAGGGGCAAAGGAGATTCCCATTTCATTCGTCGGCATGGATCGATGCCCGCAGAAAGGCGTGTAAGTGATTACCAGCAATTTATTCGGAGAATGTGAGGCGGTCCAGGTCTTGTATCGATGATATCCGTCTTGATTACTGCTTCAAAGTTGGACTTGCTCTTGCAGAGGGGTTCATTGGCCAGGGCGGGAACCAAGGCACCCGACGCGATCAATTCGCTTGCGGCCAAGCTCCCGTCGTTGCCGAGGCCGGCTTCGATCAGTACCGGAACGCCGGTGGTGGAATCATCCATTCTGGCCACGATGGCATAATCACTTTTCCACGCGCCGTATGGGACCGAAAGATCGACCGTCCACGCAGTGTTCTTTGGGTATTCGGAGTCCACAATTGAGGCGACTGGTTGCTTATTCGAACCCGATCCTGGCGTATTCGCAACTTTGATGCGATATCTCAAGTTCTGGGTAAGCCGAATCGTCCATTTGTTATCAATTGCGCCAATAAGGATGACAGGTTGCCTGCGGAACTCTGTAAGCGAGGTCTGCGCAGCTCCAACCACGCGGAATGGGATGCCCTTTTTTCCGAGTACAGCGGCAATAGAGGAGAGGACTGCGGCATCGTCGAGCGAGATGATCTGCCTGTGGAGCACCAGATCGACAAAACTCTGTCCGTCAGGCGACGATGCTTCGTTGGGAAGATGAAGGTCATGGGCATCGATGCAGAGGAGAACCGGCACGTTCGAATGTGAGAATGCTTCCCACACCTGCGGGCCGGTCCGGTTCGGTGCCCGGAATCCCCAAACCCCCAGGATCGCGGCCGCGAAAGCCAGCACAAGGATGAGAGCCGCAAAATAAACCAAAGGCTTGCGGTCTGGGCGTCTACTCGGTGGAGGAGGCACTTCGCTCGTATGCTCGACTCTTGTGCCGAGATTCAACGCAGCCGGATGTGTATGGTCCGGAACTTGCGGTTCTGGGATGTCCACCGAAGTAATAACCTGATCCGAAGAGTCATTCAAAATCTCCGGTTCTTCAGCAGCGCTTCTCCGCCTTAATGGCTGGACCTTGAACTCCGGAACGTAGCTTCCCCGCGGAAGTTCAATTTGAATGGAGTGAACAGTCTCAGACTCACGGTAATACTGGTCGATTCGTTTGCACACCTCGTTGGCCGTAACGCGCACAATTGAGGTTTCGCCCGTATCGTAGTCGTTTGCACGGCCGAAGACGTTGATCCCGATGGTTCGTTCCTTCAACTGGCTCGCATGCCCGGCGAGCGTCTCGAAAACAACATAGCTCAGAAAACTCTTGCATCGATTGCTTTGAGCAAACATAGGGGTCTTCAGCATCAGATCAAGTTCAGCACGGGCGGCCGCCTGAATCTCTACACCAAAGTTGTTAAGCCCGTATTTGGATGAATCTGTTTCTGCAGACCTCAGCATGCAGCACCTGCGTCTTCGCTCGCACACTCTCGCGCCCTATCCCGGAATCCTAACAGAAAATTGGGACTGATGCCCTTAACATGGTTAACCCTGTCAGGTATATGATCATCATTTTAAATTACTTATATGAGATCACGGTCTTAACCTCTACCCCGAACTGTTCCGAACCTTGCCAACCGTACACTGCGTGACTATGGTGAAGCGAATTTTGCCGGGGAATATATCCCTATTTGAAATTGAGCGCCCCCAGGTGTGACTGCATCCACAGACCGAGTCCACGGAACGCGGCTGCACGGGTGGGTTTCTGAAAAGTACACCTCGAGGGAAAGGAAAACTTGACCAGACGGAGGCTCCCTCAGGACGTAGCAGTTGGATTTGGGGATTACCTTCGGAGAATTGGGAGAAAATGACGCGAGTCACCTCAGGGTTTTTGGCGATTGCTTTTGGGTTTATTCAGATTGCGGGGAGCGCTCAGGCTCAAAATGCCCCGGACACGCTGAAGAAGGGCTTTGAGGATCCACCGCAAGCCGCGCGTCCTCGCGTTTGGTGGCACTGGATGAACGGGAACATCACCTGGGACGGCGTCCAGAAGGACATGGACTGGATGAAGCGGGCGGGCATCGCCGGCATGCAGGCCTTCGATGCGGGGATGACAACGCCGCAGGTTGTGGATAAACGTCTCCCGTACATGACAGACGGCTGGAAAGACGTTTTCCGCAAGACCGCGGCGAATGCCGAGAGGCTCGGTCTCGAATTCGGTACAGCTTCATCGCCTGGCTGGAGTGAAACGGGGGGTCCGTGGGTAACCGCGCCAGACGCGATGAAGAAGATGACGTGGTCGGTCACGCGAATCACCGGCGGGGCGCGATTCTCCGGTGTGCTGCAAAAACCTCCCACGACCACAGGCGTATTTCAGACCAGCACAGGCCGGACGCTCCACTGCGGGCTTCCGGCTTGATCGGCCCCGTGATCGTCGTCGAAGAAGCTCGAAACTGAGTCATGCCTCCGTGGAATGGTTCGGCAGAATTTAGGAGTTGAACGATGCATCTGATTGGGAGGATTATGCTGGGAACGGCACTGATAGCAGGGCTGCTGTCGATCAAGGGGCACTGCCAGGTTGCAGTTTCAGGCGCACGGCCGGGCTCGCTCCAGGCTGGTGCGGCCCGGGTTGAGATAACCCCGGACGTCAATGACATTCCAAGGCCTTTCACCTCGATTCACGATCCGCTTTACGCTCGCGCCATCTATCTGGACAACGGGAGTGATCGCGCGCTGCTGCTCAACGCCGATGTCGGGGGAATATCCACTGCCACAGCGGGTAAGGTCTCGGGCGAGATTTCAAAGAATCTGAATCTCCCCGCTTCAAATATCCTCATTTCGGCTACCCACGATCACAATGCCATATTTGGTGGGCCGCGGCCATCCGGCCCCGGGGGCTCCCAAGGCGCGGCCAGCGGACCGGGGGAATTATTCCAGACCAAACTGGAATCGGGCCTTGTGCGGGCCGCACAACAAGCGCACGACAGGATGCAGCCAGCGAGAATTGGCTACGGGACTGGGAATCTGTATCTGAACGGGAATCGTGACGCGATCGATGAGCAGACAAGGCTCTGGTCCCAGGAGCCCAATCTTGACTATCCCTCTGACAAAACGCTTGCGGTGATCAAAATTGAGTCATTGAGTGGTGATCTGATTGCGGTGTACATGAACTATGCAATGCACGCAAACTCACTCTTCCTGGAGGGCATGATTTCAGGGGATTTTCCCGGTGAAGCCGAACGCTACATAGAACGCAGTTATAACGACAAGGCAGTTGCGCTCTGGACAAGCGGCGCGGCGGGAGATCAAAATCCGCTCTACCTCCGCCCCAACCTCAAAATTGAGCGAGTTCGTATTCAAGCGGTCCAGGATGCCGAACATGTGGACCTTGGCACAGCCATTATGCATGCGATGTTCACGGGGAGCCCGGAGGCGGACCAGATCGCGGTCGATCCCGTAGCGATGGAGCAAAGCCTGGAACTCGTCAAATCGATGGGACAAATTACCGCAGAAGAGACGATGCGCGTCATGAGCCATATTCACGTACTTAACTCTGAAGTAAAGATCGAAGGAGAGCAGCAAGAGGTGACTTGTCCGGCTCGTAAGAGGCTCGATACCGGCCGCGAGGGTGCGCCGGGCAAATACGAAGACTCTCCAGATCCGGTGCACATCAAGATCGGCGCGCTGCGCATTGGGGACATCGCGCTGGGCAGCGCCAACGCGGAGCTTTACAACATGATTGGGCAGCGTGTAAAGGCGGGATCGAAGTTCCACGACACCATCATGGTGACACTCACCAACGGCATGGCCAACTCCGGCTATGTGCCGACGGACGATGCCTTCGGACGATACACGTTTCAAGTGCTTGGCTCGGCTCTCAAGCCTGGTTGTGCAGAGCCGGGAATCGTGGACGGCGTTGACGGCATGTTGGAGAAGTTGAATTGACCTTCATTGAAAAGTCTGGCAATTCGCCGGAGAAAAGGGAAAGACATGAATTCGATCTTTGATGATGCTTCGCAGAAGATAAGCCGGCGCCAGTTCATTGCTCGGGGTTCGATGGCGCTTGGCTCTGCCGCTGTGCTGCCGTACGGGCGAGCGTTTGCGCAGTCGGATACGCCGGAATTCGTTGAAGTCAACACCGCCTATGGACGGCTCCGCGGCGCGAAGACGGCGGGCCTTACGACCTTCAAAGGAATCCCCTATGGCGGTCCTGTCTCGGCTGCCAACCGTTTCAAGGCTGCGCCTCCGCTTCAGCCCTGGACGGGCGTCCGCGATGCACTGCAACTGGGCGCGCCATCGATGCAGCCGGGTGGGCAGCGCCACAACGAGCCTCCGTCGGACGAAAACTGCCTCTTCCTGATTGTGTGGACTCCCGCAGCGGATGGGCGCAAGCGGCCGGCTATGTTCTACAGCCACGGCGGAGGATTCACCAGCGGCTCGGGCGGCTCGTGGTATCAGGATGGCGGGAACCTGGCGCGCACCTGGGATGTGGTGGTGGTAGCTACCAATCATCGGCTCGGCTTGCTCGGGTATCTCTTTCTTGACGATCTGGGCGGGGAAGAATACGCTACCTCCGGGAATCAGGGCCTTTTGGATATTTGCGACGGACTGAAATGGGTGCACGCAAACATTGAAGCGTTCGGTGGTGATCCGAACAACGTGATGATCTTCGGAGAAAGCGGGGGCGGCGCCAAGACCTCGTGCCTCTACGCCATGCCTACTGCTGAACCCTACTTCAACAAGGCTTCCATTGAAAGCGGACCCGGCATTCGCATGATGCCGCGTGATACGGCGACCGAAACCACGATCATGACCTTGAAACAGCTTGGAATGGAAAAGAGCGATTGGCGCAAGCTGCTCGACGTGCCCGCGGACAAACTGGTGGATGCGCAAGTGGAATTGGGTAAGCAGCCCGGTGGCCCATTGACCATGAGCGGCGGGCGCAAGGGCATTGGCGGCGGCGGACGGGCGGGCGGATTCGGGCCCGTTGTTGACGGTACCATCCTGCCGCACCATCCGTTCGATCCGGAGGCTCCTGCAATCTCGAAGAACAAGCCGCTCATTGTGGGGTCGAACCGCGATGAAACCAACTTCTTCTTCATGCAGAGCCACGCCACCGATGTCTACGAGCTTACAGAGACGACTTTGAAGGAGCGCTTACAAAAGGAGCTGGGAGCAAACGCGGACGCGGTACTCGATGCTTATCGCAAGAGCCGGCCTGAAGCTTCAGCGCCTGACCTGTACGTCGCCATCACCACCGCGCAGATGATCGGCCTGGGCGCCATCACCATCGCCGAGCGCAAATACGCGCAGCATGGCGCGCCTGTTTACATGTACATCTTCACCCACGAGTCGGACACGCTGATCCCCGGAACACAGCACAAAATGGGAGCCGCACACGCTCTCGAGATTCCCTACAAATTCAATCTCATTCAGCCGCCCGCGGCGAATGTGCCGGCCAGCGCGAAGCCTCCCGCAGGGGGCATGATGTCCGCCTCCGACCCGGAAAGCGTCAAGGCTGCGCACAATATGAGCGGGATGTGGGCCACGTTTGCGCGCACCGGCCACCCTGGGGTCGAAGGCCAGCCTACATGGCCGCCTTACGACCTGAAGAATCGCGCCACCATGGAGATCGATGCCCAGTGCAAAGTTGTCGACGATCCCTACAATCTGGAGAGAATGGTTTGGGAGAAGCTGGAACCGTAAGGGTGCGGGGTCGAAAACCTGTTGTCGTCTCGTATTGAGCGGGCCGTTGGACGAATTAGCTCGATAAAGAGACAGAGCTATTGCTTGGATGCGGGAGTGCCTGTCTGGATCCAAATGCAAAGGAAGCATTGAAGACGCGACTGGATGGATTGGAGCGGTGCCGAATTGAATAAAAGCAGCAGAATATTGTGGGGATTTGCCTTGCTTGCGCTGTCACTGGGGGCCTTGAATCGTCTTGGCGCCACAGAGAAAGCAGTCTTCTCTGTTCAAGAACTGCGCTGCGAATATCTTTCGAACCCATTGGGAATCGACGTCCAGAAGCCTCGATTGAGCTGGATGCTCAATCCGGCAGAGAACGTTCGCGGTCAGAGCGCTTATCGTGTGCTGGTCGCGAGCACCCCCGCGATCCTCCAGAATGATCAAGGAGACCTTTGGGATTCAGGCCGCGTGGCCTCAGAACAATCCACGTGGATCGAGTATGGCGGCAAACAACTCAAGTCGGGACAGCGAGTTTACTGGAAGGTACTCGTTTGGAGCAACGCAGGCGCAGCATCGCAATGGAGCGATCCGGCAACGTGGTCCATGGGCCTTCTCCAAGCGTCGGATTGGCATTCAAAATGGGTAGGCGAAGGGCGTCCAGCTGGAACAGCGGAAGGCACGCCGCTTCCATTTCCGTGGCTGCGGAAGACATTCAACCTGACCCAGAAACCGGAGAGGGCGGTCGCATATGTCAACCCTCTCGGCTACTACGAGCTATACATCAATGGCCGGAAGGTGGATGACCATGTATTGAGTCCGGCGGTGAGCGATTACTCCAAGCGGAATCTGTACGTTGCTCATGAAGTCGCTGAATACCTGGTCCCGGGAAAAAACGTCATCGCGCTTTGGCTCGGCCGAGGCTGGTATGTGAAGGGGCATCCTGGAGTAATTCATGATGGTCCATTGGTGCGAGCGCAACTTGAAATCTCCATGGCGGACGGAAGCACGGCTCAAGTTGTAACCGATGACACGTGGAAGGTTCATGAGAGTCCCATCACTCCTCTCGGCCGTGGGACAGCGTTCGGAGACTACGGCGGTGAGCACTATGATGCCCAGTTGGAGTTCCCTGGCTGGAACGGGGTCGAGCTGGATGATTCAGGGTGGCAGGCGGCGTCGGTATTCGAACCGCCGCTAGTTGTGACCTCGGCCCAAATGGTGGAGCCGAACAGGTTGATGGAGACGATCAATGCTGTTCGGGTTGAAGCCTACCCTCAGGGCGGCTGGATCATCGATATGGGGAAGGACTTCGCTGGATGGTTTGAGATCCGTTTTCCTGTGATTCCAAAGGGATCGACGGTCAAGCTCGAGTACTCCGATCAGCTGGAACCTGACAAGCCAGCCCCGGCCACATCCGCAGCGTGGGGTCCGCCCGTGCCTCCCTTTTTTGGAGGCCCTCCGCCGCGACCCGCCGGACCTGCGGGACAGAGCCCCGCCAAGTCGCCGACCGGCGCAAGCGCTCCTCCCGCGAGGCGAGGAGGAAATCCGACGGTTTTCCCCAACACGGCCAACCAGCGTGACGAAGTGGTGGGCAATGGCGGCTCTTTGACTTTTCGCTCGCGATTCAACTACCACGGATTCCGATATGTGCGGGTGATAGGGATTGAGAGTGCGCCAGCCGTTTCCGACGCGACGGGTTATTCAATCCGCACCGCCTACGACCGCGCTGGGGAGTTCACTTCGTCCAACCAGCTCTTGAACCAGATTTACCAGATGGTGACCCGTACCTACGAAGACCTGACTCTCGGGGGCTACGTGGTTGACTGTCCTACACGCGAGAGACTCGGTTACGGCGGAGACGCCGGAACGTCGTTTGAAACCGGAATGTTCAACTTCTCCACCGGAGGCTTGTACAACCGCTGGCTCACCAATTGGCGCGACTCTCAGGAGCCGACGACCGGTTCTCTTCCGCATACAGCCCCCAACTACCCCGATCAAGGCGGCGGCGGTCCAATGTGGGGCGGAATGGTGGTGACCCTGCCCTGGCAGATGTACCTGCAATATGGCGACAAAGGCGTGCTTGAGGCCAATTATCCGATGATCCAGAAATGGCTTGGCTATTTGGATTCGGAGACTACCGATGATCTTCTGCTGGACCACAAGAGCCACGCAATGCGGATGCAGATGTGGAATTTTCTCGGGGATTGGTTGACGCCGAAGGGAAGCTTCGGGGGAGCCAATGCGGATCCCCGGCCAGCCCAACTCATCAACAGCATTCATTACGTCTACCAGCTCGAACTCGCCTCAAAGATCGCGAGCGTTCTCGGAAAGGAAAGTGACGCGTCAACATATGACGCACGAGCAATTGCGGTTTCCAAGGCCATCCATCAGCGCTTTTACAACGCCGATGACCACAACTACCTGAACGGCGACTCGGTGCTCGAGGCATTCCCATTGCTTACAGGCGTAGTTCCGCCGGAATTACGCGATGACGTGATGAAGAGCCTGGAGAATACGATCCGAGTTCGAAATGAAGGTCATCTCGATACCGGCATGCATGGTACATATTTCCTGATGAAGTACCTTTGGGAAGCGGACCGCAGCGATTTGGTCTATCTCATGACCAACAGGAAGGACTATCCCGGCTGGGGTTACATGCTTGCGAATGGCGCTACAACCAGTTGGGAGGGCTGGACGGGCGAATCGCACATCCATGACACCCTGATTTCAATCGGCGCATGGTTTACCGAGGGTTTGGCAGGAATTAGGAGCGACGGCAAGTCCCCCGGCTTCCAGCACTTCATCGTCAAGCCTTCGGTAGTTGGCGACCTCACCTTTGTGAATGGCAAGTACCACTCCATCCATGGGGACATTGTCAGTGACTGGCGGATCGAGAACGGGACTTTCAAATTGACCGTCACTGTTCCCCCGGGCACGACCGCTACTGTGTTCGTGCCCGGCACCGGTCCAGTGCGGGCAGAAGAGAAGCCATCGACATCCTCAGGCGAACGCAGTTTTGAAGTGATGCCGGGAACGCATGTGTTCGAAGCAGCGCTGTAGTTGAATTGATCACTACCCGCGTCGAGAGTGGAGAAGGCGAAACGGTGATGGAGCAGAAAGAATCCTTCGAATCGACAAAGCCAGACGAACTCGAAAGGTTCATCGGCAAGCACTTCATCTATACCTACGACAACGGATGGCGATATGAGCTCTACATCAAGAATGCTCTCACCATCGATTACCGAATTCACAGCGGAATGGTTGGCGGCCGATGGGTGCGCAATCAGCAAGCGCATATTGTGCGCATTTCTGCGGAAGTTGTGAAGATCTCATGGGACGAGCCCACGGGAACCGCCGTAAGCCTCGCATTCAACATGGCTGAGTTTCAGGTGCATGGGGTTATCTTCTTTCCATGTTGGGTGGCGCTCAATCCGGAGAAGACAATCTGCTTTCAAAACGAGCACCTCGACGAGATGTCGAGGCTGCGCGACCTCGGACCCACCTACCCGAAACTGGTGATCGATGAGTTTGCAGTCATAACGTTTGTCGAGGATTGCGGCAAGGACAATGAAACAGTGATCGCGTGCGCACCTGGCGAATTGCCGTCAGGATTTGCCGACCGTCGAAATTAAGGTCGGGTGTGAATGTTTACGCGATGTGGTGATGATGCGCATCGATTTCACAGTTCTGCTGGGTGAATTCCGTGGCTAGTGGAGATTCAAGGGATTTGATCCAAGAGGTAACAAACACGGGGATTGTCTTCAATTGGAGCGTGGGACCAAGATCGTGGGACCGAGCGGCCAAGGCTACCCGTTAACCGTCTTGGTAATGAAGGAAGAACCAATGAAAGTCAAAAGATTTGAAGCTTTGCTCCTCCTGTCATCCGGCATTTTGTATTCGCTTGTGGGCTTAGGCTCAAGCGCGCAGCAGGCGACTCCCACTCCTGCCCAACCGCCCATGCCGGCAATGCCGGTTACGCCGAATACGAACTTGGTTTCTCCTGAAGTCCATTCGGATGGAACCGTCACCTTGCGTGTCTGGGCGCCGGATGCCAAGGAGGTGAAGCTGATCTCCGAAGGCGAGGAATCGGTCCCCGGCGCCACACCGGACCATGTGATGGCAGCGATGCGAGGGGTGTCAATGACCAAGACTGAAGACGGTGTTTGGTCAGTCTCGATCGGGCCGTATCCTTCCGGGGCTTATCGGTATGCGTTTGTCGTTGACGGCGTGCACGCGACGGATCCCAAGAACGCAACGCCGAGCGAATCCTTGTCTGAGGTTCGCAGCTTGTTCGTAATTCCGGGCGGCTTTTCGGACGCAAAGGACGTTCCGCATGGGAGTGTCGCCACCGTTTTCTACCAGTCCAGGACGCTCGGCAGGATGCGGCGGATGCACGTCTATCTTCCGCCTGGATACGAACAGGGCAAGGAGCAATATCCTGTTTTCTATCTTCTGCACGGCGGAGGGGACTGCGATGACTCATGGACCTCGGTGGGCCGCGCCAACTTTATCCTTGACAACCTGATCGCAGCCGGCCAGGCGAAGCCCATGATCGTTGTCATGCCTGCAGGGCATGTAAGTACGCACATGGATTTTCGAGCGATGGGGGCAGATGTTGCTGCGGACCCCTTTTCAAACGATTTTCTCAAGGATCTGATCCCCTACGTGGAACAGCATTATCGTGTGATAGCCGATGCTCAGCATCGTGCCATTGCCGGTCTTTCAATGGGCGGTGTCCAGGCCTTGAACGTGTCTGTCACTCACCCCGGCTTTTTCTCGTATGTCGGTGTCTTCAGCTCGGGCTGGTTTGGACCAGTGCGAGATCAGTTCGAGCAGGCAAACGCGGCGCAACTGCAAAGCCCGGAAAAGAGCAAGGTCAAACTCCTCTGGTTTGATGCCGGCAAATATGACATTGCACTGCCCAACACCGGTCCCACTGCTGACTTGTTGAAAAAGTATGGGTACAGTCCCGAAGTTCACCAAAGCGATGGATTTCATGCATGGAATAATTGGCGCGATTATCTGCACGAGTTTGCGCCGCGGCTGTTTCAGTGAATCAACCGGCAAGATCCATCGAAGAGAGGATTTTCAGAGTGAATAGGCTTTCAAAACTCGAATGCCGAGTCGGAGCGCTAGTGCTGGCCGTTGTTATTGCGGCGCCAGGTTTGGTTGCCTAGTTTGCCGCTGCGTGCGCTCACGACCAAACTGCCCGCCAGCATAGTTTCCTACGTTTCCGGCGTTGACTTGGCCGCAGCCGCAGCCGCCGCCAAAGGAGCGGATGTCGCCGTCATTTTCGGCTACCAGCACGAGTCGGAGGGCATGGATCTGAAGTCGCTCGATCTCGGCGAAGAGCAGGACAAGCTTATTGAGACGGTTGCCGCGGCCAGTCCCCAGACGATTGTTGTGCTCGAGACAGGCAGTCCGGCCACCATGCCCTGGATCGATCATGTCGCAGCTGTCGTCGAGGCCTGGTATCCCGGAATCCGCGGCGCTGAGGTTTTGGCGAATCTGCTCACCGGCGAAGCAAACTTCACGGGCAAGACAGCCGGAGACACCACGAGCGTTTCGTTCACTGTGCGCAACACTGGCAAGTGTGTTGGGACTGAGATAGCCCAGGTCTATGCTTCACTCCCCGATGCGGCTAACGAACCGCCTAAGAGGCTAATCGGCTGGGCACGCGTCGAGCTGGCGCCCGGTGAATCGAAGCAGGTTTCCGTTCCTGTCGACCGCGACCGTTTGACCATCTATGACGAAGCATCCGACAGTTGGAAGCTGGTTCCCGGCAATTACACATTGATGGTCGGGGGCTCATCCCAGGATCTTCCGCTGCATCAGCAGACAGCATTGCGTTGAATGGGAAGATGCCAGAAGGCGTTTGAGCGATTGAATTGACTCGCCGAATCCGTCCAATTCGGGATAGGCGTCCTCGTGCGGCTCCTTGGCTCGATCACTTATGTTGGTCATTTTGCCAGCTTCCACCCGTTGCCGCTAACAGCGAATAAGCATGACGGGCAATATGATCGCTCTGAGGAAGTCAGATTCGCTCAACCGAAGCGCGTCACTGTGGGCAGCTCTTCCATCGCACCAGAGGTGTTCTCCGATACCGGGGAAAATACCGGGGACGGCACTTCAATTCCGGCTCCGCTAATCGCTGCCGTGTAAACCTGTGCCAAGATTAATGCAGCGGGCGAATGGATCGACCAGACTGAGAGTACTTCGATCAACGACCTCTTCGACTGGATGAGCTGTCAGGAGCGGGAAGCCTACGCCCAGTCGGCAACGCTGTCGGGATGGTCTGAGTCCGGAGCTGGAGCTGCCAAATACCCGCAACGCCAAGGAGAGCGCTGACATGCACTGTCCGGCCTGCAACTGTCCAATCGTGCAACGTGCCCATCGCCGTGGCTTCCTGCAAACGAGGCTTTACCCTCTGTTGGGGTTCTATCCCTGGCAATGTCAAAAATGCAGCAGAGCCTTCTTAATGAGAGACCGTGGGGATGAAGAAGGACTACCAACAGTCAAAGAAAAACCCGGCTAGCGCGCTAGCGCCAACCGGGGTCGAAATCTCCTCCAATTTGGAGTGGAGACGACATGAAGGGTAAGTTCATTATTAACAGCTAGTTTGCGATTGCAAGGGAAAATGTCATAGTTGTTTACCACTTATGTGGGCAATCTCCTAACACTTTGGAGGTACAGTGCCGGAACGATGGCCATCCGTCTCCCGAGGTATACTTTGCGGCTCCTCGGGCACCGCTTTCTTGACTCATGACTTTCATTCGTCACCGCCAGGTCCGTCCGGGCCAAGACGGTTCTTTGCCGGGATGTCAGTTAAGCGAATGGCAGGTCATGTGGATGTTTCGACTGTCTCTGCGTCCTTGAAAGTGAATAACGCTTACGCCTGGCCGGCATCACGGTTTTTCGATCCACTGCCCTCGATTTGGTGATTGTCGATCGTATGGAGATTGGCTGTAGCCTGGGTTGCGAGAACAGGCGCAGCTTCTGGAAATACTTGCCTGCCGGTTGGAAATCTGAGATGATGATCCGCCGGTCCGGATGTCTCCCCTCACGTCATCTGAAGATCCGGGCGAGTGGGACCAAGGCGAGCTTGCAATCTGAAGGTCCTGCGGTTTTCCCGCAAGCAATTAACTGCAGGGGTCGTTAAGCGTCAACAACGTTTGTCCTTAGCAAGTAAAGATCGCGAAAGTGGGCTGGCGTTCCAGGACCCAGTATTGCGGTTCACGTCCTGTTTGGCTTCCCACGCGAGGTACGGCGACTTCGTTGCCCTAATCAAGATTCCCTCTGGCCTGAGGGGGTATTTTTGATGTATTTCCTTCTTCGCTCCCGGACTGTCTGCCTCGCAGGCATCTTGTGCCTGGGAGCCTCTTGCCTGACCCATCTCCAAGCGCTGCCGCAAGAGGACCCCGGATCAATAGCGCAAGCTCCCGATGACCAATCATCGGGATCGCCCTCGAACGACACGGTCGTTATTCCTGGCCCCTTGCGATCGTTTCTTCGCATGGCCGGCATTAGCCAGGAGATCACCCCCGACGATGTGCTGCCACTGCTGGCTCGCAATGCTTCCGTCCAGGGCTTCGAGCAGGGGAGAGAGACCGAGTTCCTTCTACTGGTGGATCGATATGTGCACTTGGCGAGAGAGATCCAACTCATCGCAGGCGCGAACGGAGTCATTCGCATCAATGGTTGCGACGATGCGGCACGATTAATTGAGGTTCTTGGATACAGGTTTCAAAAGGGCTGTGGACAGAGAAGTGCCTCTCTGGCGACCGCAAATCCTGAGCGTGCTTTTCTGACTATCGACTCAGGGTTCCCGCTCACTGCGCTTGAGCAGGCTCTGCAGCAACATACTTCCTTCACCTATTCGTTTCACGCTACCCGGGTTCCAGTCTTTTTCAGCGAAAAGGAGTGGACGGCGATCTCCACATGGAACAAGAAACAAGGGGCAGATCTGCTCGATGTCATGCTGCACGATCAGGGTCTGGATCGCCTTTACTGGGCACTGGCCAAGTGCGATACCGAGACAAGGTCCGCATTGAGGCAGACACCAGGTCTCGGCAAATTGATGCCCTTCGTATCTGCGTTTGATTTGTACGGTGGAGCGATAAGCATACGGTCAGGGAGCGTGGTGGTACCCGCCGATGACCCGAAAGCCTGGGAGGACCTGGCAGGGGCAAGCCCGAATTCGCCCGGGGAATTCGTAATCCATCTGCTCTCAAAGGATCGCGGCTGGTTGGCATCCTATTTTGATGTCCTGACACGCTTGAACCATGCGCAGCAGGCGCACCTGGTGCAAGAACCTCGCCTCAAGCATCTTTATAGCGCTTATCGATCGGCCGTTTTGCGCGTCAGCGGGGCAAGTGGAGTCTATCCAAGAAATCCCGGGCTCCTCATTCTGTTCACCTCACTGAAATGGGACGCAAATGGCGATCTTGAGGTCCCGGGCGGGCTTCGAGCCTGGGAGGAAATACTCTCCCGGAAGTCGAAAGCGAACGGCAGGCGAGATTTGGCGAGCCGGGGCCGCTGCTGCGATAGCCCCGAGCAATTACTCGAAACGCTCGTTGCTTCTTCAACTCTTGATACTCACAGCGGCCCGATACAAGTCTTTCTCATGCTGGATGCAATAGATTCCGAGAGACCCCCAGACGGGCAAATGACAGATGAAACTCAGCAATTGGTTGCCAGCAGGTTTTCGGAATTCAACCGCTGGTTTCGAATCTTCACCGAAGTCCCGGCTCTGGATGATTCGTCGATCACTCAGTTTATAAGCGCCGCCGACAGAGTGAATAGGATTTCGAGTCCAGCTTTGCGCGCGAATGCGCTAGGAGCGTTCCAGGCCGATATCGGACTGTGGCAAATCCTCGCCCGCCAGGGCCAGATATCCAAAGAGCAATTGAAAACGTCGTGGCAAAGTGCAATTCAGCCGTTTATCGGGATTACCTCGCCTGTACAGCTTTTTGAGGCGGCCCGCAGCTCCTTTCAATCCCTGCTGATGGCAGCGGCTGGAAATAAGGACCTTTCACAGGATCAGATCGTCGACCTGCTGGCGGGTCCTTCGCAGGAAAGCCAGGACGGCAGGCGGGTACATCAGGAATTGGCTGCAAGAATTCGCGCCGTGTTGGACGACCAGCAATTGGTATCGCTCGATACGCTCTTTGGGCTCTACGATGGGCTGACGGAAATGGCGCACGGCGCAGCCATCGGCAATACTCTGCTTCCGCTTGCTGGAAGCTTGCGGGAATTTGAGATGCCGCACCCCATCTTCACGGGAAGTGAGAGGAGTTTATGGGCTCCCGCAGTTTATAGCAGCCGACATGCGGAGTTGCAGGTACGAACCGATCTGGCCAAAATCATTCAATCTCCTCGAGCGCCTTCGCAATTGGAATCTGCACGCGGCCAGCTCACTCCGTTTCTCAGAGACACGCTGGTGGGCTTGAATTACGCATACTACGAGCCCCCTGGCGCAGAAGTTCTTCACAACAATCCGCTCTTTGTCCGCTCGCATGACTTCTCGTCGATCTCGATTCAGGGTATTGAGCAGATCTGGAGTTCTCCGGATTTAATCGGAGTTGGCGCAACCGCGGGTGGTGGCGCCTACCTGATGGGCTCGCTTGCAGATTTGCCTTATGCGCTGGCTTCCACTGAAGAGGAATTCATTGCTCCCAAGAACGTCCAGGCCCTGATCTGGAGGGAGGCAGTCCCCGGTCTTTTGGTGGGCGCAGTTCTGCCACGATGGTGGACCGTGAGTCGAGACGAGTTGCATTCTGCTGCTCTTTACCAGCGTTTTGGCGAGGAGCTACTGACCTCCGCCGCGTCGAGCGCGGATCTAAGGGGCAAAGTGATTGAGATTCTCTCTGATCGCATGACTCCGGAACAGACCGAAAAGACCATTGAGGCACTGCAGAGTCCGAAAGGCGCTGCCGCAATGGCCTCCCATGCTTTGCCGGCCGACACTTTCCATCTGGCTGCGGAATTTCAGAAGAGGTATCCGGGACAGGACTCGATGTGGGGACCTGCTGGCCGGGAACTGGAGGAGCTCTCCCGAAAAAGTCCATCCGACGTCAGTTCAGACCGTCTATCAGTAGATTTCGGAGTGCCGCATCCGACATTGAGGCTTGGCAAGTCCTGCACACTTCTGAATATGAAGCCAGTTCCGGCCTTCGGGGGAGAGGCCAGCAGGCTCCTTGCGGAGTCATGGGAATCAAATAACCTTTACTGGGCACGCCTCGCGGATGAGATGGGCTATTCCCCAGTAATGCTCAATGTTCTGGCCCCTGCGTTGACCCGCCACATGGTCGCAAACATCTTCGCCAGTAACATCGAAGATCGGCCGGCGCTCTTACGTGCCATGGAGGAGACCGGGGACGATTTTCGAAAAGGTAAGATCGCCATCCAGCTTGCGAGCGGCAAGAGTCCGCAATAGACATCGAGGACATCGTGGTGCATATCCGATCTGTTATGTCAAAGAGAACTATCGTGTGCTTTGCAGCGCTTTCGTTCGTGCTTTTTGCGCAGGATAACGAATCGAGGACTGCCGCTCAGGACGACCCGATGCATCTACGTGTAAACGTCGTCCTGGTTCAGCTCAATGTGGCCGTCACTGATGACAAGGGGAACTACGTGACAGGCCTTCGTCCTGAGGACTTCTCCATTACGGAGGACACGCTCCCGCAGAAGATATCCACTTTCGAGGAAAGCAGCGAATCCGGTCACAGTTCGATGGAAACGCCCCGGCGAGATCAAAGCCGCCAGTCGAAAGACTCCGGCAATGTTCCGGGAGCGGATTCCTCGCAAGTTTCCCATGACCCGGTCAATATCACCATCTCAAATGTTGCCGAAGCCAGTGTCTTTATCCTCTTTGACACCAGCAACTACATGTACCGAAGCTTTGTGTTCGCTCAGGACGCGATCGCCGACTTCATCCGCTCAATGGATGACGCGAGCAAGATAGCCTTTTACTCGTATAGCCGTAATCTTTCGCGCATGACGGGACTAACGACCGACCAGTTCCGCGCAGTGAACGGCGTGCGCAATACGGTGGCCGGCGACGATGCTGCGCTCTATAACAGCCTCTTATTGACGGTGAAGGACTCAGCGCCGCTGAAGGGACGCAAGGCAATCGTCGTCTTTTCAAACGGGCCGGACAACGCCAGTTCGGTTCCTCCTGAGGATGTGGCGGAGTTGGCTCAATCAACGGGAACGATCATCTACATCATCAGTACGCGGCAGGCTCAGGAGGATCCCATTTCCGCGGCAGCTTTTGAGCGCGTGAGCAAGGTCTCAGGTGGCAAAGCCTATTTTGCGAAGAACTGGCGGGAGGAGAAACAAGCATTTGCCTCGATCCGCGAAGACCTGGTTCACCTCTATACTCTCAGTTACTATCCTCAGGCCAACCCCAATCGCGGTTGGCGCTCAATCAAGGTAAAGCTGGTAGGCAAGGATCTGCAGAAATATCACATCCGCACAAGAGACGGATACAGGCTTCTTCCTGCGCCCCCAGAAACCGAGGACGATCTTTCTGAAGCCAGCACGAATGCCGAACCAAGATAACGTTCCGCTATTTTGCCGATTGTGCGGTGTCCCTCAAACCTTCAAGTTTGCCTAATAAGGACAGCCTCTCCGGCTCTCTGAACCTGGCCTGAAGAAACTGAATTACTTCATCCAGCGTGGGAATCGCGTTCCATCCCCGATGCTTGCCTCCGCCTGCAATGGCCTTGAGTGCGGCGGCAGCGGAAGCAAACGGGATGGCCTCCTCTACGGCTAGTCCGCGCGCGACTGCCAGGGCGAAAGCGCCATGAAATGTATCTCCACATCCATTTGTATCGAAGGCATCGACTTCGAAAGCCGGGAAATGCCGCACCGCCGGGGCTGCCGTAGTGCTCAAGTAGCAGCCTTCGGCGCCCGCCGTCACGACCGTGGCCAGCCGCTGTGTTCGTGCCAGGAACGCACAGGAATTCCGCGGATCCGGAGCGTCGCTAGCCCAGGCTGCGAATGCCCTGGGGACAACCAGATAATCTGACAGCTCTGCCAGACTCATTGAGGATTCGGTCTGACCCTCAATATCTCCTAGTATCGGCACCCCCAGCTTGTGAGCTTTCACTGCTACCGCTTCCAGAGATGGCTCGGTGATGTGATCCAGCAGTATCAGAGCCGCCGATTGAATCAGGGAGTCGGGAAGATCGTTTGCGCCAACTACGCGGTACAGCGCTGGATCGTAGAACACATTGCGATGTCCCAAGCCGTCTACCACAATGAAGCTGTGGTACGGCCCACCCGCTGGATCATGCAGGATGTGCGAGATGTCAACTCCATGGCTTTCAAGCGCGGACTGAATGTATTTCGAAAGCTCATTGTCTCCAAAGCGTGCGATGTAGGCCGCGCGTCCTCCCAGCGTTCCTACCGTGGCGATTGCCGTGCACGCAGGACCGCCGCCCTGGCGTATGCTGCTGTGAACCGGTATCTTGCAATCTACTTGAGGGAAAGCGGAAACGTAGCATAGATCATCTACGGCCGCGATTCCTGCTCCGAGTACGTCGTACTGTTTCTTCATGGATGCTTTCTGTCAATCGATCCTTAGCGCTCAGACATGGGGCACCGAGCGCTTAGACCTACACGACCTGCTGCGTTCGCAACAATACATCGTCTCAAATGGTAGACTCTGGGACTTTCCCTTAATCGTCAGGACTGACGTCCCTCTTTCGTATCACAGACAAAACGTCAATCCAAAGGATTATCAGCGAGATTGCGAGGAGAATGAGCAAGAGACAAGAAAAGAGCCCCCCTGGACTTTCTCTCCAGAAATGGATGCTTAGCCATGTCCAGGCCAAGCATTGCGCTACAGAAAACGCGATCCTGTGTTTAGCAAGCTTCGAGGGCGATCTTGTTATTTGCATGTGTGAGTTCCTAAAGGAGCCAGCTTGAGTTGGTTGCTGCGACACAGCCCGAGATCAATCCGGCGATCCATCAGTAGTTTGTAAATGTTGAAGTCAGTTCCAGGTCCTGATCGAGACTGCGGCGTGAAGGTATTCCCATCTTCTGGAGCTTGGCGTGATAGGCCTTCACCGCTTCTACAGGCTTGATTTGATCGTCCGCCACAAGCCGCAAGTACTCAATGAACGATAGCTGGTGCTCGGCCGCTTTGATCTTCCTGCCAAACAGGGCAACCCGCGCGCCATGGCGTTTTGCTTCGTAGAGCAGGGAGAAGGCATCGTGTGTTGTGCCTGCCGACCCGCCCAAGACGCCCACCACCAGGGAAGAATCGTAACCACACAGTTCTTGCAAAGCTCTAGGACCGGCATACGGAATCTTCAGGAAGAGGGGCCTGGAGGAAGATGGTACTCCGGCCAAGAGTCGCGCGATATGGTCGTTGACAAAGTGTGGGATTTCTTCGGGCGCCAGGCCATGCTGATTTGCCGGCACATTGGGATGAAAGACCTCAAGAAAATGTTTGAAATGCTTTTCCTCAGCTTCCAGCCGGAATGCCTTGTAGCTCTCAAGGGTCCTGAGATCGCGTTCGAGGTCATTGTTGAAAGTAACTGAATAGAGTCCAAGATTGGCGCCCACGCCGCGTTTGTCATCGGAACATGGACTCTTGCCGGCCTGAATGTGTTCCAGCGTAGTCGTGGCAAATGGCCTTGAAGCGACTCCTGGATATCTACCACCGCGAATCACATGCACATCAGTCGTATCGTTTGCACGTACAGCCGGCGTGACAGGAGAAGAATCGAAAATTCGCTCCTTGATTGTCAGCAACTCCGACGTGCTGGCCGACATAAGCATGATATCGACCAAGCCCTGGGAGACGACTTCGCGCATCTGATCCCGGTATTCGCTCAGCGATCGCACCCGTCCGTCCGGCGCAATTCCCGGTGAAGCAATACCAAAGGCCATGTCGGCATCCTTGGCGTCGGCCAGGATGAAAACGCGCGACGTGGGATCTTTCTTTAATGCTGCAAGCTTTGCGTCAAGAGTCTTTTCCATTGAGCTCCAAGAAAGAGGCAAACGCCGTAGAAATCAAGATCGGCGCAAGGGCAACCCGTTTTTCTTTGGACTGCGCAGGATCTCCGACGTTTTTTCTGCGTCGAATTCTAGCAGTCCCCGGTTGCAATGACCAAAAGCCGCAATCTCTTTACTTATGCATGCCCGACAGCCGGTGTTTTATTCGCGAAAGCGCCCTGTGGACCCACGGCCGAGGCTCTCTTTCGCATCCTCACAATTGGGGTCTATGATGGTGTGCGGCCCCGCGGAGTGCGTGGACGACCATTTGAAGGGAGATATTTCGATGCCTGCTACGCAAGCCTGTGTTACCTGCTATGAAATGCTGATCGACGGTGAATTTGTAAGCTCAACAAAGACGCTGCAAGTCGTGAACCCCACGACCGAGCAGGTCATTTCAGAGGTTCCTGACGGCACGGTGGAGGATGTAAATCGGGCCGTTTTGGCTGCTGAAAAGGCACAAAAATCCTGGGCTGCTTTGCCGGCCATCCGCCGTGCCGCCCATCTGCGGGAGATTACCGCACTGATTCGGGCCAACCGGGAGTTCCTGGCCCGCATCCTCGCAGAAGAGCAGGGCAAGATCCTGTCGCTGTCGCAGGTGGAAATCGATTTCGCAGCCGACTATCTGGACTACATGGCTGAGTTTGCCCGCCGTTATGAAGGCGAGATCACGCCGAGTGATCGTCCTGGGGAAAACATTCTGGTATATAAGATGCCGATAGGTGTCATCGCCGGCATTTTGCCTTGGAACTTTCCCATGTTTCTGATCGTTCGCAAGGTCGGTCCGGCCCTGATCACCGGCAACACCATTGTCATCAAGCCCAGCAAAGAGACTCCCAATATTGCCTTTGAATTTGCCAAGCTGGTTGCCCAGACGTCGCTGCCCAAAGGTGTCTTCAATCTTGTCTCCGGCACGGGCCCAGTGGTTGGCCATGCGCTAGCCTCTCACCCCAAAGTAGGCATGGTGAGCATGACGGGCAGTGTCGAGGGCGGGATTGCCGTGATGCGCGCCGCCGCGGAGAATGTCACCAAAGTCTCGCTTGAACTCGGCGGCAAGGCTCCGGCTATTGTCATGGCCGACGCGGATATCGAGCTTGCGGTTCGGTCTATCAAAGCCTCCCGCATCATCAATACCGGTCAGGCCTGCAACTGTGCCGAGCGCGTCTATGTCCATGAGTCAATTGCCGAGGAGTTCATCGCCAAAATGACGGCCGCTATGGAGCAGACCGTGGTTGGCGATCCCTTCGATTCGGCAACGGAAATGGGTCCTCTGGTCAGCAAACAGCAGCTAGACCAGGTAGGCGCGGCCGTCACGCTCGCCTTGAAGGAAGGCGCGGAACTGAAATGCGGCGGTGCTCGCTGCAAGGTCCCGGCCGGCTATTTCTACGAACCCACAGTGCTGACCAACTGCCGGCAGGATTCCGCCATCATGCAGAAGGAAATCTTTGGCCCCGTCCTTCCGATTACCACGTTTAAGACGCTCGACGAAGCCATCGCTTGCGCCAACGACTGCGAGTACGGCCTCACCTCTTCGATTTACACGCGCTCACTCGACGCTGCAATGCGCGCCACGAACGAGCTAAAGTTCGGTGAAACCTACGTCAATCGAGAGAACTTTGAGGCCATGCAGGGCTTCCACGCGGGATGCCGCAAATCCGGAATCGGCGGCGCAGATGGCAAGCACGGCTTGGAAGAATATCTCCAGACTCATGTCATCTACATGAACTACAACCTCAAAAAGCAGTAATCGGAGTTCGGTGAGACGGAGATGTGCCCGCGGGTGAACGGCGGTCGTCCAGGTCCGACATTGTCTCAAGGACTTGAAGCGAATTCCTGTTTGCCTGCGGTCTGCGCCCATTCGTGCGCAGGCTGGATGGATCAAACCGCCGCAAGAGAATAAAGGAGATTCTTGAATTGGCCGCTGAAGGTGGCAAGAAGCCTTCAGCGGCCACTATGTATCGGAGCGCGCGATTACTTACTGCTGTCCGGCAAATTCAGCCCTTTCAGGAATTCCATCAGAGATTTACGGTCCGCCCAACTACCCGGAGCATGACTGCTGCTTTTCGCGTCGGTGGGGTCCGACAAGACAAATAAAAAGGCCACGCCGTCCGGTCCCCAGCGGATGACCTTTGTATACACGGGGACGGAATCTCCGAGATTGTCTCCGCTCGTATCCACCTTTTGCAGCGTCATCAAGAGCATGGTTCCGGGGTACGGCCGGTCTTCGGTGAGCAGATAGAACCCGGATTCACTGATGTTTCCTAAACGGTATGCCTGCGGAGTGCCACCGCTCCAGTGGTAGGCAATCAAGCCCGGCAAAGGATGGCGACCGGCACTGCGGCGATCACTCTTTTCGGGGTAGAGCCAGCGCAAGAACCGGTCCATCAAGGAAACTTTCATCTTCTTCTTCGATTCCACCTCCCGTTCATCCAACTTATGGATTGCGAGGTGTACCTGCATTGCGCGGTCTTCAGGCACTGGCGAAGGGAGGTCATTTTTGTCCGTGTTTTCTGCAGCCAGGGAATCAGCGCTTGCCGCGATCGGGCTACTGCCGGCCTGACCCTCAAGACGCTGAGAGAGACTCTGCTTTTCATCATCGGAGACGCGAATGGAGAGTCTGTCCCCGGGACTAACCTGCGAGGCAAATACTGTGTTCACCGGCAAAATCAAAGCACTTGCCGGATGAGCCGCCAAGTGCTTTGCTGCGGGACTGGGATACAATTCGACTTCTTGGATGACTCGACATTGTTCGTCCAGATAGATCAGATCGAACTGTTGCCCGCCCCGAGCAGGCGGAATCCCTCTATACGGTGTCAACCAGATACCCGTATTGATGGGGGCGGCAAGAAGATCAAAGAGCTCCTTGAGGGGCTTCGCCGTGGCGTCGAACAGGACGACTTCCAAGTCGAGGAAGCTCCTTCCGGACCTGTTGTACACGCTGAACTTCTGGGCCTCATTATCCATGGTTCCCTGGGCAGACCGGGCTAATGGTTTTGACTTGGCTTCCTTTCGGCAGCGCGGTACAAACCAGGCAATTCCTAGCCAGGCCCTTGATTTTCAACTCGGTCTCACCTGAACGTACGAACAATCTGTGATGCTGTCAATAGCACTTTCTGGGTACCTGCAGTTACTTTGGAGTGGTTTGTGCGCAGACGCCTCACCACTTCAAAATTGGACGCTTTAATTACGGTTTCATGAATTCTCGATTACGGTCGCGCCGGACGTCTAGCCCAATTCCCCAGATCACCTATGGGCTGAAGAGAGGGGCATTTTGGTCTTCAACGAATCTTCAATCATGCCTGCAATGCGTACCTCCCGGATAGAGGATCCTCGGGTGAAGAGAAGTGGGTCAGCACGCAACCGGAGCCTTCGTAGAAGATTATTGAACCTCTGCCTGCTGCGCTACACTAGCAACTCTGTTGATCCACGGTCCCGGGATGACTCCTGTTGGGGAGCCCGGGCGAGTTTTGTTCGGCGCAACCGCGCCCAAGCTTTAGACGGCAGCGCCCATCAAAAATCAGGAGCTGTCTGGAGTTGAATATGATCGATCATCCGCAATCCTTCCGTTGCATTCGAGTTGTACACCTCGCGCTTCAGAGCATTGCCGCCGTGCTGGCTCTTGCTCTTCTCCTGGCTGTGCCCGCCTGTGCGCAGCAGGCTTCCCCGACGGACGGAAACGAGTTTGTCAACACGCTTATGCCCCTGCCCGCCAGTGTGTTGAGCAAGCCGGGCAGCCTGCGCATTGACAAATCTTTTTCTTACGCGCTGTCCGGCGACTCCTCGCCGCGCGTGCGCCAGGGCGCAGTACGATTGCTTGACCGGCTGCAGATGCGCACTGGCGTTGAATTGGCGAAGGAACCTGCGCCGCAAGGGCGCGGGAGCACGCTTACGATCGAGGCCCCCGTCTCGTCGGCTCAGACTTCACCGGCGCTTGGCGAAGATGAAAGCTACACGCTTGATGTAGATGACCATCATGTTGCACTGCGTGCTCACACCGAGGTTGGGGCCTTGCGCGGCATGGAGACTCTGCTGCAATTGGTTCAGCCGTCGCGCGGCGGATTCATCTTGCCCGCGGTGCACATCGAAGACGCACCGCGCTTTCCATGGCGTGGCCTGATGCTCGATCCCGGACGCCATTTCCTGCCTCCGCCGGTAATCTACCGCACCCTGGACGGAATGGCTGCGGTAAAACTCAACGTGCTGCACTGGCACCTCACTGAGGACCAGGGCTTCCGCATTGAGAGCCGCGTCTTTCCCAAGCTGCAGCAACAGGGTTCAGACGGCCTCTACTACACGCAGCAGCAGGTTCGCGACATTGTGGCCTATGCTGCCACGCGCGGCATTCGTGTGGTGCCTGAATTCGATATGCCCGGCCATTCCACTTCATGGCTTGTCGGGTACCCGGAACTGGGCAGCGCTCCCGGCCCATACTCCGTGGAGCGTGAATTCGGGGTCCATGACGCGGCCCTGAATCCTGTCGAAGACTCAACCTACCGTTTTCTCGATGCCTTCCTCGGTGAGATGGCGCAGCTCTTCCCTGATGAGTATGTGCACATCGGTGGAGATGAGAGCAACGGCAAACAGTGGCTCGCCAACCCGCAAATCAAGGCTTTCATGGATGCGCACGGCATGAAGACTACACCCGAGCTTCAGGCTTACTTCAACACCCGCGTGCAGAAGATTTTGGCCAGGTATCACAAGCGAATGGTTGGGTGGGATGAGGTGCTCAGCCCCACGCTTTCACCCGATGTCGTAATTCAGAACTGGCATGGCAGCGAGTTTCTTGTGAATGGCGCAAAGCAGGGCCATCGAGGCCTGTTTTCGGGCCCCTACTATCTCGATTACATGTATTCGGCAAGTCAATTGTTTCTCGCCGATCCGATTCCAGCCGGTGCAGCGCTGACACCCGAGCAGTTGAAACTTATCCTGGGCGGCGAAGCCTGCATGTGGGGCGAACATATCTCGTCGCAAACCGTTGACGCGCGCATCTGGCCCAGGGCAGCCGCGGTGGCCGAGCGGTTCTGGTCTCCGGCCGCGGACCGGGATACAGAAGATATGTATCGCAGGTTGCAGACCGAGTCACTTCGTCTGGATGAGGAAGGGGTTACCCACATCGCCGGCCCGGAAAGAGGCTTGAGGCAACTTGCCGGTACTGAGCAGGACCAGGCTCTCACGCTTTTTGCCGCCGTGCTGCAGCCGGTTAATTTTGGCGCGCGCTACCAGCAGCAGCATACCTCGCAACTCACGGCGCTTGACCGGCTCGTGGATTCGGTCCGGCCCGATCCTCCGCTGCGGCATGAATTCGAGCTTTTGGTGGCTGGAGCGCTACGCGGTAACTCGGCCGACATTGAGCGCCTGGACTCGCTCTTTCGCTCTTGGGTTGATGCCGCTCCTGAACTGGATCGGCTTGCCACGAGTTCGCCGCTACTCAATGAAATATCGAGTCGCAGAAGCGATTGGCCCAAGCTAGGATCAATGGGAATTGAAGCTTTGGGATACCTTCGTTCAGGCAATGCGCCGCCGGCCGGCTGGCAAGACACACAAACGGCGCTGCTGCGAGAAGCCGCGGGACCAAAACCGGGGGAGCTCGTAGACTTTGTTGTCCTCGGGCCATTGGAAAAGCTGGTTGCGGCGGCGAACCGATCCAAAACGCAATAAGCGAAGCGGTGGACTTACCTCTCTTGCTGGTAAGCAGTGGAAAGCGGAAAGCAATTACTCCATGTGCGGCACTACGATGCTCTTTGAGATTGCCATTTGAATGGCTGGTCTGTTGATATTAACTCTTCGCGATCTTTCTGGACGGTCGCCAGTTAAGTAGGAGACAACCTATTTCTGGAGAAGGGGTAGATATCAAGAATGACGATCACGCGCAGGGACTTGTTAGCTGGAATCGGAAGTGGAACAGCAATGGCGTTTCCCCTCGCTGTGAAAGGGCAGAGTTATGGTCCATTCTCGGCTGCGGAAATACTCGCGGGCCTGTTTGGTCCGACAGATGAAACAGGTCATTCGTCCGGAGCCGGCGAAATGCTGCTCGATAGAACACTCAATGCAACTCCTGCGTGGTCTCTGGACCTTTCCGGAGCATGGAGAATCGCGAAAGACCCCGAGAATGCTGGGAAAAATGCCGGTTGGTACGGCGCGGGCCCTATTTCAGAATCTGTTGAGCAAGTGGTGCCGAACCCATTAGAACTGGCGTTCCCCGGCTATGACGGCGTGGTTTGGTACTGGCGTAGTTTCGACATGAGCGCCACTGAAGGCTTCGATGATGTACAAATCCACTTCGAGGGCGCTGACTACTACGCCGAAGCGTGGCTGAATGGCGAGTACCTGGGAGGAAATGAGAGTGCGCTGTTGCCTTTTGCCTTTGAGGCCAGGAAGGCGATCAAGGCAGGGAAGAACAACCTTGTGGTCAGAGTTATAGATGCTTGTTATGCGAAGGAGATCGATGGATTTCGCTTGGGGAATGTGCCGGGTGGAAGACAACACGACAATCCCCTCGAAGGCGGGTGGCGTCACTTTAACTATGGCGGCCTATTGCTGCCAGTAACTATAAAAGCATTTCGGCGGCCATGGATCGCCGATACATTTATCCGTCCGAACGTCTACGAAAAGAAGATTGACGTCGACTTGAGCATGATTGGTGCCCAAGAGGGCGAGTGGTTGGCGACGGTAAAGCCCAGGAATGGGGCGGGGCCGGCTACGCACCGGACTCTCGCAATCCGCCCTGACAAGTCCGGGCAAGCCACCATCTCGCTGCCCATTTCAGATCCTCATCTTTGGGACGTTTGGGATGGATTCCTTTATGAGTTGGAGCTAGTCCCCAAAAATGAAGGTACAACATGGCGCGGAGCATTTGGGATGCGCGAGGTATCGATACTGAATGGCAGGATTGCGATCAATGGAAAGCCCATTTTGCAGCGCTCTTATCTCTACAACCAGATTTGGCCGGTAACACTCGGAGTGCCACCTAAGGATTTTGCCCGGCGCGACATTGAACTGGCCCGAAAAACCAACGCGAACATGCTGCGCTGCTTCAGTAAGACGCCGCTGCGGGCAACGGTGGAGGCTGCAGACGAGGCAGGAATTCTGTTGCAGCACGAGAGCCTGGGGTCTTGGTATCTAAAGAACGGAACCAAGGAAGATAAGCGCCTCGCGAACATCACAGAGAGAGCGGTACTTGCTTACAGGAACAATCCAAGTATCTTATGGTGGAACGTGCTGAATGAGAACGCGCCCCGGTTCGACGCCAAGCGCGCGTATCCCACCGATGAATTTACGCTCGGTCCCTATGTGCTCGATAAGATACTCCCTAAGGTGCATGAACTCGATCCTACTCGCCCCGTGATCGCCAACGACCCTATTTGGGACGACACCAAGTGTGTTTGGGAACCGGGTCACTCCGGGCCATCGCTGCCCTTGATACAGCAGCACTACTATCAATTCACGGGACTGGAGAATAACGAGGAATCGTGGGCCAATATTCGCCAGCGCAAATGGGGCGTTGCGGATAATCCGCAAGCGGCTTACCAGGCAATTACAGAGTGGGGTGTGAACGCGTCGCCCGACTGGTCTGTGTTGATGAGATCCTATAAGGATTCAGGGCTCCGCGAAGATGCGGAGGACTACAAAGTTTATCGAAATCTCCATGACTTGAACCGGCGTTGGTACGAGGAATCTGGAGTTAGGCATCAAGGTTTCCCTACCTTCGAAAGCGTCGGAGAGGCAAGCCGGGAGCACGTCATGTGGCGTCATCAGGAACAGATGGCCCTTTACTGGGGAAATTTGCACTCTGTAGGTCACGGACTTACATCGCTTGAAGACAGCAATTATGAGTTATCAGGCGTTGTGGATAACTGGAGAAATCCAAAGCAGGGCGTATTCGAAAACATAACCAAGCTGAATCGGCCACTGCAGATTAATCTGTGGCTTCGCCCCAGCGCGCTCTACGCCGGAGATTCACTGGGTTTCGATGCGACACTCGTCAACGAGCGGCAGCGCCTGGCCCCGGGAACCTATCCAGTCAAGCTCAAAGTAATCAACAGCCAAAATAAGCCAGTGTTTGAGAAAGAGCTTAGCCACATCACTGGCTCAGATCCGATCGAACACCTGATCACAGACTCTATACCAGTCAACTTTGAGGCCGGCGCCTATCGGCTTGTAGTGGAGTTGGATGGAGCTGGGCAGCATTTACATGCCGAACGTCCTGTGGTGATCTTCGAACGCGAACAGAAGCAGTTCGCATTTAATCGCAGCGTGTGGCTATGGGATCAGGATGGAGAGCTTCGTAAGTGGCTCGCCGCCCGCTCAGTCAGCCCCAAGGATGGCGATCCATCTGCTGTGCAGTCCGGCGATGTAATGCTCATCCTGAAGGCGGATCGGCTACAACTACCGGCAATTCACGCTGCGATTCGCCGAGGAGGGCGCGCACTTATCTTGCGTCCGGAAACGATTCTGTGGAGTGAGAGACCGGCAGACGGAGATGCCATTCCAAGTTATAGCGATCTGCTTGAGCCGATTAGTGGAGGATGGAAGCCTGAGCTGAGGAAGATCGATTGGTGGGGCTCGCCCGGCGCCTGGGGGTATGCTCGTACAGCATTGGCGCTGAAGGATGACTATTTGAAGGGATTGCCCCAGGGAAAGTCGCTTGAGGCGCAACCGGCTTACCAGCGGGTGGCGCCACAGTACACCTGGGTGATGAACAATCAGCCGAAGGGTTTAGAGATTCGCCACGCGGTGAGGGAGTTTAACCTTGCGTTGGACATGCCCTACGCTTCGGATTTGCTTTCGCTCGCGGTCGCGCAAGGCACACTTATCCTCACCTCACTTAGACTCACCGAGCATCTGGATCAGGATCCCGCGGCGGATAAGATTCTTGAGAACATTCTTACTGAACTTACTCAAGACGGAGTGCATCATGCTGGCGAATAAGACCATCATCATAACTGGAAGTGCGGGCGGGCTCGGTGAAGGTATCGCTCAGGTGTGCCATCGAGAAGGCGCAAATGTTGTGCTTGCCGACTTGCATGGAGAACGCGTAAGGCAAGTGGCCGCAAGACTCGGAGCGCGTGCTCTGGGAGTGACCTGCGACGTTCGAAATGCCGAGCACTTATCCAAGTTAGTTGAGCAAACAATCAAGAGATTCAAGACTATCGATGGCTTGGTGAACAACGCCGGCATCAACTTTGTGAAGCCATTCCTGGAGACGACGGCAGAGGAATGGGAGTTACTGATTTCCGTCGATCTGCGGGCGGTGTTCTTCCTCACGCAACTAGCTTGCCGGCAAATGGTGAGGCAATCCCGAGGCGGAAGCGTGGTGAACATTTCGAGTGTTCATAGCCAATCCGTGTTGCCGGGCTCCGGCCCGTATGACGCGGCGAAGTGGGGAGTGGTGGGGCTGAGCAAGAGCATTGCCGTCGAGTTAGCCAAAGAAGGAATCAGGGTCAATTGCATCTCTCCTGGATTGCTGAACACACAGATATGGAGAGATATTCAAGCCGCGGCACCGGACGCCGCAGCATGCGTCGAATACTGGAATGCCAATATCCCTATCGCTCGGGTCATTGAGCCGACGGAAATAGGCGAACTGGCGGCCTTTCTTCTCAGCGATCGCAGTGCTTGCATTACCGGCGCCAATATATTTGCGGACGGCGGCATGACCAGCCAACTGATTAGCCGCGAGCCGTATGTATCGAAAAACCTGAAGCCCGAACTGGGACAATAAGTCGTGTCATTTAATTCAATGAGTGGCTCATAAGCGAGACCTATAAGAGCGCCTAACTGCGGCTGTCAGTTCCTTGCCCAACTGGTGCCGCAGCCTGGACCACGGACTTTTTAATACCCACGGTAAAGATCCATATGTCAGTGTTTGTTCACTTCACTGGGCAGCGAACTCGTTAAGCCTGGCACGCAGGACAACTTTGCTCTCCGCGATTTCGTGCAGCAGTAACTCAGTGGCCTGGATGGGGGGATTGGAGTGAAACCACCGTTGCACAACATGATTGTGGAGCAGATTCAGGATGGCCAGCAAAGACATTCCCTGGTGGTGGGCCATCCATTCACGGGCGAGAACTGGTTTACGCAGTGAGGCCGTGTAGTCTGCTGCTTCATAGAAGCCGTAGGCGCCCACCCATCCCATTGAGGCCATGCGGTAGAGATTGCGAAGCGCCTCGCCCGTATCCACGCCGAGAGCCAGAAATGTGGAATAGGGCGAAACGACCGGACCGGCCGTAGCCTCAACCCAGAGCGCGATGCGAGGCACGCCGAAAGCCTGGTAGTGATAATGACCGGCATGGTCTTTGCGTGAGGACGCAGATTCCGAAATGCCCCAGGGAATGTTGAGGGCGCGCGCAAAAGCGCGTTGCACGTAAACGCTCGAGGCCTCTGTGCGCGAGATGAGAGTGCCGTGATAGCTTCTCATCCATATGGACGGCATCAAGTATTCGAACATGGTGCCGGTCCACGAAGAGAGCAGGAAGCGACCGTATGCATAGGTATGGTCACGCGCCAACTTGGCCCAACTCTGCTGACGCAGGTCGCCGCGCGCGATTGCCAGGAATGTGGCGATCCTGGCTTCGGAGGCGATCATGTCGTAGCAGGCTTCGTGAAGCTGATGCTTGCCCATGTCGTATCCGATGGAGAGAATCTGGCGCCTCGGATCGATAAGAAATGCAAACTCCGCATCTTCGGCCAGGTGTTCGGCGTCCTGGGCAATCTGACGCAAGTCAGTAACCAGGTTACGCAGGTTGAGAATTGCATTGGGTAGGGAACCGCGAAGCTTTTCACCACTCGCCAGCAGTTCAGGATTGGAGGCGAACGAGTCCCAGGCGTGAACCAGGCGGACCTCGAGAATTTCAGCAAATAGAATCGCATCCTCGATGGACCTCGGGCCATTTCTTTCTTCGGGTCCAAGTTGAACAAATTCGCAAAGCGGCCGATAGGCGGGCAACATCCACGGAAGATATTCACAGAGCAGGTCGAGGATAGCTGTCATTCGACGGCGCGTCTCGTCGATCCACCACGCATTGTTTGGTTGAGCCACTGCCGAGTCAGCCGCAGCTTTTAGCGCAGTCTCCGCAAGGGGCATCCACTCGATCCATGCTTCAATCGGCGAAGACGGACCGGGCAAGGTGATCGGCGTGAGCGAAGCAGAAAATTCCTTCTGCGATCGCAGCAGGCGCCAATGGGCAGCGAGACCGTGGAATAGCTGGGGAGAAAACAATGGATTCCTGGTCAGCTCTCGGGCCCCGGCGTGGAGCGTGTAAAGCGAGGCGACCAGGTTGCCGCTGTCGACTGACGACACGAAAGGCTCGGCATTCAATGGCTGCAGCGTCTGCGTATCATACCAGTTGTAAAGATGGCCGCGGTACTTTTCAAGGCGCGCAATCGTGGCCAGGCTGCGACTGGTGAGAGCGGCAAACTCGGGGGTGGTGAGGAATCCGAGTTCGCATGCCGCCTGGCGCGCATTCAGCAGCAATCCGATATTCGTGGGCGAAACGCGCGCGGCTTCGTAAAGACCGTCTTCTTCAACGTTATCGGGAATAAGGTAGTTGTGGCGCTCACCGCCGAACTGACAAAAATAGCGCCAAATGCGCAGAGCATGCTTCAGCAGAAATGCTTCATCTGCAGTTGACGGTGGCTGCCACTCGCGCGGCGGCAAATTGAGCCAGGTGGTAACGACTCCGGCGAGTGACCAAAGCAAAAGAATGGGCGAGGCAAAATAGAGTGCGCGGTGAAGCGGCGCGATATACCAAATGAGCACGGCCAGGCAGATCGCGACCAGAGGCATGATTGCAAGATAGCGATCGAGCGTGGTGGTATTCGTCGCTTTGGATTCGGCCTGCGCTGCAGTTTCCCATTCAAGCAGTCGTTCGCCAGTGATGAACCGTCGCACCAAAGAGCGGATGATGGCGTCGAAAGCCAGCAGTGTCTGATGAGGAAGAAAGACGAGATTCAGCAGGGCTACAAGTGTTGCGTGCCAGAACTCTGAGATCGCATCGCCGCTTCGGCCTTCCTGCCCGTTCGCAAGGGCGCGTCCGATTCCGAAGGCGAGCTGGATCACGGTGGGCAAGATCAAAAGTAGCAGCGGAATGATGGTCCAGTAGAGTGGCCCGCCGGGCAGGCCGAGCCACCCGGCGATGAATAGAGCCATAAGAAAAGGTTCCACTAGCGAGCGGCGCAGGTTGTCGAAGATCTTCCAGCGATTGATGCCCGATACCGGATTTGGGCCATAGCGGCCTGCCTCGTCTGGCACGCGCGAAAACATCCATTGAGCGATTTGCCAATCGCCGCGTACCCAGCGGTGTTTACGGCGGCTGTAGGCACTGTAGTGCGAGGGATAGTCGTCAATCAATTCGATGTCGGTAACCAGGCCGACGCGTGCGTAGGCGCCTTCGATCAGGTCATGGCTGAGCAAGGAATTGCGCGGAAATCTGCGGTTGAGCACGGCATGGAGTGTCGCGACTTCGTAGATTCCTTTACCCGTGAAGATGCCCTCGCCAAACAGGTCCTGGTAGGCATCAGAGACCGCGCGTGTGTAAATATCGAAGCCATTTTGCCCAGAGTAGATAGCGGCCAGCCGAGATCGGGCGGCGGACCGGACCGTGATACCAAGCCGCGGCTGCAGGATGCCGTAGCCCGCCGTCACAATACGCAATTTGGGATCGATAACCGCTTGATTCAAGGGATGCGCGATGGCGCCGGTGAGCTGTGCCGCAGCGCCGCGAGGTAGCTGCGTATCGGCGTCGAGGGTCAGAATATATCGCACATGGGGCAGGACTTCAATGCGTCCGGCTTTGATGGGGAACGCGTCGAACTCGCCGGCCAGGAGCCTGTTGAGGTCAAGAAGCTTGCCACGCTTCCGTTCCCAGCCCATCCACACACCCTGGCGGTTGTTGAAGATGCGGTGTCGATGGAGCAGCAGGAAAAAGCCGTCCCTGCGCGAAGAGTATTTCACGTTGAGTTCGTCAATAAGCCGGATTGCAAGCTCCACCAGTGGGTGGGAGTCTTTGTCACGCGGCTTGCTCACCGAGTCGGGCAGATCGGTGAGCAAAGCGCAGTGCAGGTTCGGATCGCGATTGGCAAGAAAGCGAATCTCAAGGTCCGTCACCAGCTCACGCACCTGCTTTTCGTTCAGCAACAGCGATGGAACGACGACCAGCGTTGTGCACTCCTGGGGGATACCCTGGCTAAAGTCAAGCCTGGGCAACGGATCGGGTTCAAAAAAAGCGGTAACCGTGTTGTTGACCAAGTCGACCGCATCTTGCGTGGCGGGCAACAGCAACACACAAAAGGCAACTAACAGCGCCATGAAGCTTGAGAAATGGGGTAGGACCGGGAAGAGCGCGGCGGCAATGAAAAGCACGGTGAGGAGTTGGATGCCGGTGATGTAGAAGTCCTCGCCCCAGGCGCGCACGAATTGGCGCATTCTCCATGCGACGGAGGGAAGGAATCCCACCCTTTCTGCAAGCTGCGGGAATCCTCTGTCGAGCAGGTAGTAACCCACATGGGCACGGCGCTGTCTGATGCGCGGATCCCCGGTTTGAGGGCCATTGTGTTGAGATGCAAGGTCAAGGACGGCCTGCGCCACCTGGGTTTCAGTGCAATCGGAGTGGTAAGCGACGAATGCCACGCGTTTGCGGTAGAGCTGGCGGCTCTCGAACTCCATACGCGCATAGGCTCCGGCTGGGTCCTGATTGAGCGCGGCGTCGAAGACGATGAGCGGCTCGATATGAGACACCAGGTCGGCGATTGTGATTGCGCGCAGGCTCTTCAGCCGAACCAAAAAAGCGGAGACCGAGGCAGACTGCGCTGCGCGCAGCAGCGCGCGCGTTTCGTCCAGCAGCGATTCGAGCAGGGTGAAGCGAAGAAATGCGGCGATGTACCATAGCTCGTCTACGTTGAGGGGCTCATGGTCCTGCAGTGCGTTCATGAATGTGCGGAAAGTCGATGCGGAGAAATCTCCATCGACAGCAGCGAGGTAGAGAGACGCGACGGTTGCCACGCGAGGCTCGTCCTGCCCTCCCGAGAGGATCACGCGAGGAAGCCGAGCTATCACTTTGGAGCGTGTGGAAACGGCGAGAATGGCGGAACGCAGTAGGCGAGAACTTGAGCGCAGTTCGAGCACCACAGATTTTTGAGAGTCGGATTGCGCCTCCTCTTCAGCGTGCGCAGAGTGCCACTGCGCCAAATCAGCCTCTAACCTCATCAGTGATTCGCGGCCAGCCTGCGCGCGTTTTGAGAAGGCGCACTTGCCTGAAGGCCGATGCACTACCTCCCACAAGGCTGCGGCGCGAACCGATCCCTGAATGCGATCAAGCACATCGCCGCCGAGCTGCGGTTGAGTGTCGAGAATGGTGGATGAATTGGTCATGTGGCCTCATCGGTAACTGGCGGCTTGCATCTCGAACATTGAGGCGTAGCGGCCGCCTAGAGCCAGAAGCTGCGTGTGCGTGCCTTCTTCCACCAGGCGGCCGGCCTCCAGAACGACAATGCGGTCGGCCATGCGAACTGTGGAGAAACGATGAGAGATCAAGAGCGCCATCTTGCCATAAGTCAGCTCGGCGAATCGCTCGAAGACTTCAAATTCGCTGCGGGCATCCAGCGAGGCAGTGGGCTCGTCCAGAATGAGCAGTTGCGCATCGCGCAAGTAGGCGCGGGCCAAGGCCAGCTTCTGCCACTCGCCGCCCGACAGGTCCACTCCGCCCTCGAAACGGCGTCCGAGCATCTGGTCATAGCCGCCTTGTAACTTTGCAACCACACCGTCTGCAAGACTCTTCTCTGCCGCGTATTCGATTTCTTCGGTCGCGTGCGGCACCTCGATGTGGCCCACCGCGATGTTTTCGCGAGCGGTCATTTCGTAGCGCATGAAGTCTTGAAAAATCACGCCGATCTCAGCGTGCAGGGAGGTCAGGTCGTACTCGCGAAGGTCAATGCCGTCCAGCAGTATCTGGCCTTCGCTGGGGTCGTAAAGGCGCGTGATCAGCTTGACGATGGTGGTTTTGCCCTGGCCATTCTCGCCGATAAGAGCCACGCGTTCCCTCGGGCCGAGGGTGAAATTGAAGTTGCTGAGGACGCACCGTGCGGTGCCCGGATAGGTGAAGGAGACATCGCGGAATTCAAAGCCGCGCTGCACGGGATGCGGCGCAGGCAGGCCATTCGGCTTCGACTCGACGCGTGGCTGCATCTCAAAGAAGGCCAGCAGGTCGGTGAGGAAGAGAGCCTGGTCGGCGACGCCTGAAGCTGTAGAAAATGCCTGCTGGATATTGGACATGGCCTGCATGATAGCGGTGGTAAGCAGCGTAAGATCGCCTATGCTGTAGCGGCCTTGAATGGTGCGGTAGATGCTGTAGGCGTAGGCGCCGTAATAGCCCAGTTGGCCGAGGATGGCCAGCAGCCCGCCCCAAAAGAGGCGGCGTCGGTTCAAGGCCACGTTCTCTATATAGATCTTGTGTGAGAGCGCTGAGAACCGGTCAGTCAGATAGCCGCTCAGGTTGAAGAGTTTAAGTTCCTTCGCTGCCTCTTTACTGCCGCCCACCTGGCGCAGGTAATCCATCTGGCGGCGCAAAGGCGTCTGCCGGAAATTTTTGGCATAGGTGAGAAACGCGAAATGGCTTTCGCCCAGGAACGCTGGGATAATGCCGGCGACCAGCAGCAACAATAGCAGCGGAGAGTACTTGACCAGCACGGCTGAGAATGCGATCGCGGTTACGGTCTGCTGGATGAGGCGGCCCATCTGTTGGATCATCGCCAGGCGGTCGGTGGCCTGCACCCGGGCGCGCTCTAGACGATCGTAAAAGACCGGATCTTCGTAGGCCGTCACGTCGAGCGCGGCGGCCTTGCGCATCACCTCGACACTCACATGATGGGTGTAGCGGTCGGCAAGCAGGTTGTCGAAATAGTCCACCGCGCGGGAGAGAATTCCAGTGAGCACTGCCAGGGCCATCTCCGCGCCCACCAGCCACCAGAAGTGCTGCGGCAGAGGTTGGTGCAAGCGGATGCGGTTGACGCCGTCGATTATGTAGCGGCCGATAATGCCGATGGCGACAGGCAGAAAGGCAACCACGATGCGAATCGTGATGTTCCAGAAGACAACCGCAGGTCCCGACTCCCAGACAAAGTGGAGGACCGCGGGAATATTTCTGAGCGCCTCCATCCGGTCGCCCCATGCGCGCGCGGAAATCCGAGGCCGGTCGGCCGGCTTCTGTGGGGACTCACCCGTGAACTGCGCATCATCAATGGCAGAAGACATAGACCCCTCGGGGACGAGCTAGCGAGGCCGGCGCGGCAGGGCATTCGACTCCTGAACCAAGGCATTGGCGACGCCCTAGGGATGCGGCGTCCTATTCTTATATGCTATTAATTTCGATGCGCTTTCGCGCCGGATTGTTGTTTGGCTTGACCGGACTGGCGGAGATGAGCGCGCCGCCGGGCGCAACGCAGCAGAGCTTCATCGCTGCACGTTTGCGAGCCAAGCCATCAATCCAATCCTGCTCATGTCCCTTTAGTTTCCGGCTGATAGGGCTTGAAGCCGGCGTTTGCCATTCCGCGCTGTGCCTCAGGATTCTTCATGAAAGTGTCCCAAACAAAATTAGTTCGGGCGTTCTCTGCCATCAGCATTGTGATGCCGGTGTCGATGCCGATGACGTCGGTATCGTACCAGTTTGTCAAGGGGTTAAACGCGTCCACAAAGCCATAGCGGCACCACGCATTCGGGTAGCGGTCGTGAATGGTGCGAAGCACCCGCATGGTTGCCTCGGGAAGAAACGGCAACGAGCCTCCGGCAGCGGCAGGTACCACCGTTCCATCGATCGGTCCCATGGCTGGCGGTCCGCCCCAGACGATGTAGCCGCGCTCGGAATCCGAAGCCGTAATTCCCCACAGGGCGTCGCTGTAGTCGGGGAATTGTCTGTTCAGTTCGACGCAAAAGCGACGATGCACATCGGTGGCTATGACAGAGTTCTGAAAGTAATCCGCATATTGGTCTCGCTTTCGGCGGAAGTCAAACCATGCCTGCGAGTACTGATGCACAAAGAGCGGCGCGAACGAGCCGATGTAGCGCAACCCATCATACTCAAAGACCCTCCGTTTCCACGCAAACCATGTCTCGCTGCGCAGCGGATGGGACGAAGAGCCGAGCCCCAACAGATACATCATCATCAATTCGCTATACAAATCCCACCGCGAAGGAATAAAGCCGAACTCCGGCGTCCAGCCGTGCGACAGCAGGGCTGTATCCTCTGAGAGCCAGGTCCAGTCCACGCGGTTGAAAATGGCGTGTGCAAGGTCATTGATATCTTTCCCGTGAAAATGCTGGCGGCAAGTCAGAACCCCGCACAGCAGTATCGCTGTGTCGACAGACGACGCCTCGGAATCCCAAATTCTTTCGCCGGTATTGATATTGGCAAAGTGATAGAAAAACCCTCGGTGCGTGGGCAGCTTGTGCCAGATGAACGATAGGGCTTGCAACACGCGCAGGCGTGCGTCTGCGTGGCTTACAAACCCGCGTTTCTCTGCAATGCAAATTGCAGTCAGGCCAAAGCCCGTTGAAGCGATGCTGGCGGCCACGCTGGTGTCGGCAGCGCGCACATTGCAGCGGTCCTTGGTCAGGCCCGTGCGCGGGTTGGTCTGTTCCCAGAAAAATAGAAAACTGGCATGTTCCAGTTCATTTAGAAATTCCTCATCCTGAGGCGAAAGCGTAGTCGGGGCCGGGGGACGCGCGGGGCGTGTGTGCTGTTCTGGTTTTACCTGCACCGGGGCCGCGTCGCTGAGCAGCGAAAATACCGTTGCTTGGGCGAGGGGAATTCCCAGGGACATGCCCGCCATCTTGCGCAGCAGTTTCCGGCGCGAACCGTTGCCATGTCGCGCGTCTATTATTTTGGGAACATGCATCTCTGTTTGCCCACCGGCCGATTCATAACGCCTGCCCACGCGGTCTTACTGAATGAGGTCGCAAAAATACCTTGGCAGATATCGACTATTGGATGCAAAATACCGGCCTTATGGTAACCCGTTACGGGAGAAGAAATCGGTAGAAAGGCGCGCTAGAATGACTTGCGGACGGATGTGACATCTATGCGTGGGAAAAGGGTTGCGGTCTGGGTCACTCTCGTTGTTCTCGGGATTGCAGGCGTCACCTCGCTGGTAGTGTACAAGCAGCGATGGAGACCGAGATCGATCACCATACAAGGCGCGGTGATTCGCCGCGATGACGACACCCGCAAGCAGCTGCCGATCGCCGACGTAACCGTGGCCGCTTTGGACGGTGCGACACGCGTCAGCACCCAGTCCGATGCTTCGGGATATTTCACGCTCACGTTTCGCGAAAGGGTCTGGCCGGGGCAGTTGGTAAACATCAGCTTTCGGCATCCGAGTTACAAGCCCTTCGATCTTTCGCTGAAAATCGGCCTTCGCTCCACTTCGCAAATGTTGTATGTCGCGTCCATGACGCGCATCCCAACGCCTATCATCACGGGGCCCGGCCGCCTGCCGTCGGTGGTCTCCAACCTCCGGGTCCGATACACATTCAACTTCGAGACGGAAGAGGACATAGGCAGCGCAGTGAAGACGTTTCAGGTTGTCAACCAGGGAAACGTCTCATGCAATCGTCAGGCCCCGTGCTCGCCGGATGGAAACTGGAAGGCCGCTACGGGCTCCGTAACGCTCGATGCCGGCGTGGGCAACGAGTTTCGTAACGTCAGAGCTTCTTGCATCGCCGGTCCCTGTCCATTCACGCGGATCGATTCCAGCGGCTTCGAGCGGGGAGGCCGCACCATCGTTGCCTCGGCCGAGGATTGGTCCGACACTGCGACGTTCTTGCTGGAGGCGGAGGCCGTCCACGCCACTATCGGTTCACGAGTGCGTGAATCGTATCCCGTGGTCTATGGCCGGGTGCTCAACTTCACCCTGCCGCCAACTCAGGAGGGCGTGAGTATCGAGGCAGAGATCGATGGCGCGCCGATGGTCTTTCCGTTGGGGCCGAACCTCTACCTGAGTTGGGCTACCTGCATTGCCAGAACCAACAGGGAAGGGCAGAAGTCCACGGTGTACCGGTGCGAACTGAAGCCGGGCTATCGTTTCTAGTGTGGCGTATTTCAGACTCAGGACACTGAGCGCTGGGCAAGAACGCCTCGCTTTCTCTTCGAACTTGCTAAGAACCGCCCTCAAAAGCGACGAAAAGGGGCCTTTTTCAAAGGTTTCTGTTTACTATTAAGTTAATGGGGCGGCTTGCTGTACAATCCATCATGTTGTTGATTCAAGATAAGTTATATCTTCATCTGAGCCGACCTTGCCCCCGGAAATCGCCCGTTTCATGGGGGGAGGGGGTGGGGTAGCGCCCGGGGTATAAACCGGGGACATGTCTGACCGCTCATTCCCTCATTTCAATTGTGCGGCCTGGACGGGATATTTTCTGCAAGAGATTGGAAGCGGCCGGTGAGCGGAGGTGGTTAACCCACCCATTCCACATGAGACTGTGGAATGGATGGGGCGCCCATTTTGTAGCTGGGTCAAGGGTGTGGCACCCAGCGCCGCCTTCTGTATGCGTGCAAATTTCGTGTCCGGAGTCTGCGAAAAACCGATCTAGAACAGGTTCCAAAGGGACTGGTTATAGACCTCGTGGTGATACTGTACCTCAGAGCCTTTAACAAAGGTGCCCAGGTCTTTCGGTGAGCGGTCGGCGGCAGCCTGCTTCAGGTCCGCGAATCTGCCCTGTACGTCTGTGCCCAGAATTTCGCCGATCCATTCCGATGCTTTAAAGTCATCGATCGCCTGCTGGATGTGATCCGGCAAGTAGCGCTGAGCCTGGCGCAGGTTATCCACTGCGGCAATCTGACCGTCGATGCCCGTCTTGAAGATCGAGAACAGAGTTAGATAAGGGTTGGCGTCCGGAGCCACCGACCGCACCTCCACGCGCATCGAACGCGAGTTACCGATGGGCACGCGCACCATCGAGCCGCGGTCCGTCGCCGAAGCTTTGATCTGGTTGGGGGCCTCGAAATGCGGGTCGAGGCGCCGGTAGGCATTCACGCTGGGATTCAGGATCAGGCAGATGTCCAGCGCGTGGCTCAGGATGCGGTCGATGAACTCCCATCCGAAGGTCGAGAGTTTTTCCTGGCCGGCAGCATCCCAGAACAGGTTAGTCTTGCCCCCGGAAATGGAAACGTTGGTGTGCATGCCGCTGCCGTTTACGCCTACTACCGGCTTGGGCAGGAAACTGGCGGTAAAGCCGTAGTTATTGGCGATCTGCCGGCACAGCAGTTTGTAGAGCTGAATCTGGTCGGCTGCGGCCACCACTTCGCCGTAGCCGTAGTTGATCTCAAACTGGCTGGGCGCCACTTCGGGGTGGTCCTTCTCGTTCTCGAAGCCCATCGCACGCTGCACTTCGGCGGCTGTGTCAATGAATTGGCGCAGAGGATCCAGCGGCAGCACGTGATAGTAGCCGCCGGTATTGATAAATTCGAACTTGCTGGTCTCGTGGTACCTCTTTTCTGCGTCCCTGCCCGCAAACAGAAAGCCTTCAATCTCATTGGCCGCGTTGAGTGTGTACCCCTTCGTTTTATAGAGAGTGTCGGAGTAACTTTTTAGTACCCCGCGCAGATCGCCGGAATACGGAGTTCCGTCTTTGTCGATCACGGTGCCAAAGACCAGCACCTTGCCATTGCCAAATACGTCGGCAGGCACCCAGTAGAAGGCGCTCCAATCGATTCCCAGGCGCAGGTCGCTTTCCTTCTGCGCCGTGAAACCGCGGATCGACGAGCCGTCGAAGGTCAGATTCTCGTAGGCGCCGAGCAGAAACTTCTTGTCGTAGTCGAGCAAGTGCAGGCGGCCCTCCAGGTCAGAGAACAGCACCGTCACGGCCTTGATCCGCTTCTCATCGGTCAGGTATTTGAGCCGCTTCTCGCGAATCTCGTCGATCGGCACACGATTGGCGCGATCAGCTTTGGCTTGCAGATTCAGCACCTCAAGCTCTTCATATGAGAGAGCCAGAAAATTACGGTACTCAGTTGACATGGATCTCCTTCGGTTTGGGAAAGGGATTGGGCAATCGATCACAGTTTAGGGTTCTAAGCATAAAGAACCCGTGAAGATTGAGAACGGTCTAGACGTTACGCGGTAAGCGGGTCAGCTTAATGGTGGGCGATAAGAACCATCAGGATCAGAATGGCAACCGGGATCAGGGCCAGCGCCGAATAGTAAAGGATGGTGCGCGCCTTGTGCGACTTGCGCTTGTTCCAGTTTTGCAGTTCGGGTCGGTCCTCGACCCCCACCTGGTCCAGGTGCTCGAGATCGTGTGCAAAGTCGCGCGCCCGCGCGTAGCGGTTCCTGGGGTCTCGTTCCAGGGCCCGGTACAACACCTCTTGCAACTGCGGCGAAATGGTTGCATCCGCAACCGTGGGCGGAGTGGGGTAATTCAGCAGCCGGTCGTTCATTACCTCCATGGGCGACGATCCGGTAAAGGGTGTCCTGCCGGTGAGCATCTCGTAGAGGATCACGCCCATGGCATAGATGTCGGTCCGTCCATCGCCACGCTTGCCCTTCACCTGCTCGGGTGCAATGTAGTTGGGGGTGCCCATGGTGGCCGTAAAGTTGGCGTAGGTCAGCCGTCTGGCCCCAGAGTCACCGGCAATCCCAAAATCGATAAGCTTAATGTTGTCCTTGTCATCCACCATGATGTTTTCCGGCTTCAGGTCGCGGTGCACCACGCCGTTTTCATGGATATATTCGAGTGCTTCCAGCACCGCGATAGCGATGCGAATGGCCCGGTCGTGAGAGATGCGGCCCTCATCCAGGATCTTGCGCAGCAAGCGGCCTTCGCACCACTCCATCACCATATAAATGCGCGAGCGCTTCTCGCCGCCGTAGACGCGCATCACCTTGGGATGGTTGAGCCTCTCGCCAATGCCGGACTCACGCTGGAAGCGGTCAAAGAGAATCGGATCGGCTTCCATATCCGGATGGGGAATCTTCAGCGCCACGACCCGGTTATCGCGCACATCCACGGCGCGAAAGATCGACGCCATGCCGCTGCGGGCAACCGGAGCCTCGATGCGGTAGTAATCAATGCGCGAACCATCTTCTATCTGGTCAAGAAAACCCATTGTGGGCCGTACTCCCCGCGTAGGACTTACTTTACTGTATCGGGATAGGGCTCCGGAACAGTAAGTCTTTTACAAAGAATTTGTTGGGGAATTCTTGGAGGAAATCTAGACCGGCAGCCTGTAGGGACGTCCGCGGTACATGCCCACTTGCTCCACTGAGCGCACTCGGATCACCTGTGCCGACGTGTTGTCGTTGCCGTCAATCTCCACGGCGCGCGCCACCAGTTCACGGGCAATCTCGTCCATGTCCTTATGCTGCGAAACGATTGCGGCAATCTCCGTATCATGGATCTCGTCGTGCAGGCCATCGGAGCTCAGAACCAGCACGTCGCCTGGCAATATGGTGAGCGCCGTGGTGTCGGGCGAGACGAACATCTCCGGCCCCAGGGAACGAATCAGCATGTGGCGCGCGTCCGAGTCTGCAATCTCGCTGGCAGAAATAAGCCCCATCTTTCTTTGTTCGTTCACCCACGTGTGGTCCTGCGTTATCTGTCTCGCCTGCCCGTCGCGCACCAGATAGCAGCGCGAATCCCCGACGTGCGAAACCACGGCTTGATCGTGACGCAGGGCGCAGGCCACCAGGGTCGAAGCCATCTTCTTTCCCCTGTACTCCGGCGACAGGGTGCGATCGTGCACCGCCGAATTGGCAAACTGGACAAGACGGGGAAGAAGTCCGGCAAGCATTGCGCCCGATTGCGCCTTGGCAAATTCCTCTACGATCACCGTCACGGCTGTCGACGAGGCTACCTCGCCCAGGTCCATGCCGCCCACTCCGTCTGCTACTGCGAAAAGGTAACCGTGGGACCGAGCTTGCTGGCGCGAAGAGGGAATGAACGATCCCATCGCGTCTTCATTATTGGTGCGAATCTTGCCGGGATCACTGGCCTGGCCGAACACTACATCCAGCATGGGCGCCGCCGCCTGAGAACTCTTCCGCGTTGCACCGCGGAAGGCTAAGTCAATTTTGATGCCTTGGACTTCAAATGACCACTGGGTGGTTCTCCGTCGCCGCCTCTGTGGAGTGGCGGCGAGTTGGAGGGCCACCCAGCGTCCGCGATCAGTTTAACGAACGGTTGAGAGTTTATTTTGACTCCAGCAGTACGGCCTTGCCTTTAGCTTTTGAGGTGCGCAGGAAGTAAACCGCTCCATAAACGCCCCAGACGGCCGAGATGCCCAGCGCCAACAGCGGTTCCTTGAAGGTACCCAAGCCAAACACCGGACTGATGAGGTAGTACGCCATAAGCACCAGGTTGGCGATGAGGCCGAATCCGGGGATTAGCGTGTGCAGAAGGAAGTTGTGATCGGGGCGCTTATTGTAGGCCACGATGCAAAGGAAGCAACTAAGTGCGTAGAGAATGAAGGTGCCGAAGTTGGAGGTAAGCGTAATAGTCAGCAGCGAGTTGGGCAGGCCGGCCAGTGTGTCGTGCGAGGGATAGCCGAAACTGGATAGAATCCCGTGGGGCAGGGCGGCAATGGTAGCGTCAGAAGGCGCTCCGGCATCGCCGAACACCAGCGTGACAGCCAGTACGCCGATGACTGCGGAGATAACGGCCAGCGTCCAGATTGCCTTGCGCGGCGACAAAGAGCCAGCATGAAGGATGCCGAAGTGCTCGGGGGCCTCATCGTCTTTGCCCATTGCGTAAGTAACGCGAGCGCCCGTGTTCATGCAGGCCAGCGTGGTGCCGATCAGCGCCAGGAAGACAGTAATTGCCTCCACTTCCATAAAGTACTTGCCATGCCCTGGTCCAAGCAGCCAGTCGCCGACGATGATCATCATGTCGCCGATGGGAGCCGCGGAAGTTACCGCGGTTTGCATCGTATAGCCGGAGTTGAGGAAGTAGTTGGCTGCAAAATACTCAAACAGGTAACAGACCAGGCCCTGGATCAGCAGCGAAGCGATCACTGCGATGGGAATATGCTTGGTGGGATTTTTGGCCTCGCCTCCCATCGCGGTCACAGATTCGAAGCCGACCAGGATGAGGATGGCGACCGTAGCCTGAATAAACATCCAGTTCAAGTTGTGAGGCACAACCACCGAAAGCGCCGAAGTGTGGGTGAGCATGTTTCCGCTGGCGTCCTTGTCGGGATAGGTAACGACGTAAGGAACCGGCTTGCCTGCTGAATCAAGCAAGGGCATTGGCGCGCCGCTGGCATCGCGAATCGTCGCACCGCTCTTGTCAGTTGCGAACTGGTAGGTGTAGGTGGACATGGACTGCGTGTCGTATTGGAAGGCGGTGGGGCCGACTGCTCCCGTCGGATGGTTGGCCCGGTAGCCGAGCGCCAGTACGCTGAAGACCACCAGCGCGGAGATCTGCACGATATTGATAGCCAGGTTCACGGCCGTGGAAGCGCCGGCGCCCTTCGATGCGATCCAGGCGACGAAGAACGAGAACACAATCGCCACCAGGGCCATGAAGACCGGTCCAGGGTTCGCGCCGCTCATGAAGGTGGGAAACAGGAAGCCGACCATATAGCCCACAAAGATGCCCGTGGTGGCCACCATCACGCCCGGGTACACCCAGTAATAAAGGTGCGAGCCCCAGCCTACGATGAACTTGGCTACGCGGGCATATTTGAAGGCCTTGTCCTTTGAAAGCAGCGCTTGCTCAGCGTAGTAGTAGCTGGATCCGGTGCCGGGATAGAGCTTTGAAATCTCGGCATACGCCACCGCTGTCGCCAGGCACAATAGCAAAGCGGCAAAAATGCCTGCCCACATGGCCGGAGCCGTCGATGGCTGGCCCGCCGTGCCCGTGGTGGCCTGGATCAGGAAGGTGAGCCATAGGAAGGCGCCGGGAGCGATGAGCGCCATTGCGTTGCTGGTCAGCCCGGTTAAACCCAAGGTGGCCTGCATCTGAGGTGCTTTTTGATCTGCCATGAGCATTCTCCTGGAAATTGAAGTTCTTGGATTTGCTCCCGGTGGATGAGCCCCGGGGATGTTCGAGCGGCTTGCCCGTCTTCGATTTCCTGTTCGGGCAATGTGGTCAGGCTTCTTGAGTTAGCTGCATCCTAGAGCCGAGACGATAAGGATCAAATCAGGAAACCAATTGCGCAGCCGGTTTCCAATGTCGAGAGCAGTGGAACATGCTGACTATCTGGTTCCGGCCCGGTCCATGCTGCAATAAGCAGGACCGAACCGGAAGCTGTTCTGTTTAACGCTTGGGACCGAAGAAAGCGACAAAGCCCGCGGTGACGGTGGATTGCGCATCCACCATGTTGAAATCGCCCTTGTGGAAGTAGTTCTGGTCGGACCAGTCGCGGCGGTACTCAAGCCGGCCCAGCAGACCTTCAGCCCACTTGTACTCATAGGTCGCAGTGAATTCCTGCACGTCCTGCACCATGCCGGTTTGTGAGCCCTGCGGATCGTTGAAGTACTCATAGCGCACCGCCAGCGCCTGTGTACCCGTCACCTGCTGGCGGGCGGCGAAAGCCACGCCTTGCCAGTGCTTCAGCAGGCTGTCGCCGCTGAGGCTGTCCCCGCTGCCCGTGATGGCATCGCGATTCTGGCCGTAGTCGTAGTTGATATAGGCATTGAACTTGGCCGTTGGCGTCAGCAGCAACGTTGTATCGATCAGGTTACGATAGCCTTTTTCGGTGTTTGGATTGTCGGGCCCGGTGTAGTAGTTCAAGTTCCATGTGTACTTCGGTTTTACGTAGGCGCTGGTCAGGCCGATAGTCACGCCCCCGTTGGTCTTGGTCACATTGTTCCAGCCATTCACCACCTGCAATCCAACCGTCTCGGTCTTTGATACCGGCATCGAGGTGCGCAAGCCGACGTGGAAGTAAGGAATGGCGTTTACAAAGAGCAATGAGCGGGAATAGTTCCAGTTGTCCTTTGACTCGATAACTTCCGCGCCTGCCGAAGTTACAAACTTGCCGAAGTCCATTTCAAGGCCTTTGGCCTTCGCTGGCTTCAAGCTGAGAAAGGCCTGCTCGATGTAGTTGAGTTGACCTTTTGTTGTTGGATCGCTGGGAGCAGAATAATTGTCGTTCACCAGGGTATTGGCGCGGCCAAAGAGCAGGTCGATGTGTGCGCCCACCGGATCGGGATCGTGATTGAGGGTGAGCTTGGCTGCGTTCAGGTTGAATTGGTCGGTCTTGTCGTTGAAGTTGTAAAGTTGGTTGATCTGGCCATCTGCGGTGTCGGTCGGCCGATTCGCGTTGTAGCTATAGTACCCATCGATAAAGCCACTGATGTCCATGGGCCCTACGCTCCACGTCGGCGCCGCTGGCGCTGCTGCGGGAGCTGCAGCAGGTGCGGCTGGTGCCTGCTCTGGTGGGGTTGCGGGCGTCGCCGGCGCTTGTGCGCCTGCAGCCACGGCCGTAACCATGGCTGCGGCGGAGATCACTTGAAGGATGCGGTTTGCGTTCAGAAACATCGGCACTGTTCCTCCCAATCGAAATGAGTTCTTATGACGTGGAAATGCAATCGCCGAAAATTCGGCCAAGTGATGGCGCATTGTTTCCAGTGCAGGCTTCTACCGCACCAAGCCTTGACAATCTCGCGAATGCGTCGGCCAAGGCATGCTTAGAAGAATGGGTGTATACGCGGTGCGCGCTGCATCTTGTGCTGGTCCGGTCGTTGCGGATTAACACTAGTAACGCAAACATTGCATAAAGAACCTATGAGGATAAGAAAAAGATTTCTAAATGCTGCGACCTGACCACTTACAGCGAAACCAGAGTTGGTGTCTCCCGGAAGCACATATCTCAAGCCGAGGCGGCCCTCTCAAATAGTCAACAGGCCGCAATAACTCCGGTTCCGAGCAGCTCACGGTGCGGGGATTTGACATTCTCTTGCCGTGATTCCGAGGAGCCATATATCGTGGCGCATAAGAAAGACATGAGGATGCTGTTAAGATTTATTTACGATTCCCCCGCGTAGTGAAGTTGGAGCCGCTGGGCTAAGAATCTGGATTGAACCACGCATCTTTTGTTGCTGCCCCCGAAGAACCAACGCGTAAAGCTCGCTCAAACAGCACGCCGGAGCCGGATTCCGGCAAAACCAGAACGAACTCAAAGATGGCGCGGGCCTCAGAGGGACATGGCCGCCTGGCTTTTGCCCCGATGGAAAGGTTGGTAGCTGATTGTCTGGCGCTTCTATCCCGATCCGCACGGTCTTCAGCGCGCGGCGCGTACGCGGCACCGGCTCGAAGGCGCTTCTGTTTACACTCGAGTGCGCCCTCGGGGTGCTGTCGGTCGTTCTTTTGGGAGCGTTTGCGCACTGGCTGCAGTGGCTTCTCCCCATCGCCGTGCTGCTTTTCCTCCTTATCGTGGTACCCACCGCTTTGCTGTGCGGATTCTGGCAAGCGGTGATCGTTTCTCTTTCTGCGGTGCTGGTGCAGAGCTTCTTTACCGCGCACCAGGCAAGCTTCAATCCCGCCGCGGACCCGGCCAATTCAATCACCCTGCTGGCCTTCGTGTTTACCGCGCTGGTGGTCAGCCGGCTCTCCGCTCGGGTTACAGAGCACGCCAGGGAAGCAGAGTCCTGGGGCGGCCAGATGCGTGACCTGTATGAATTCACTCGCCGCACTCTGCAGATGAATCTTCACGACGAACCAGGGGCACAACTAGCTGAACTGGTCCACGAGATATTTGCCCTTGAAGCCGTGGTGGTCTTCGACGCAGACCTGCATCAGACATACCAGGCCGGCTTCTGGGATTCCGACCCGAAGGAACTGGCTCAGAACATCTACTACTTCGAGACCTCGGACGACGACGCGGAGGCGGGAATTGGCCGCCGCGTGGTGCGCCTGGGAACAGTGCCCATCGGCAGCCTGGTGGTGCGGGGAGACACGAGCCCGCTCACCAACAACGCCATCGCGTCGCTCATCGCCATCACCTTCGACCGTTACCGTGCTTTCGCCAACGAGAGCCGCATTGAAACCGAGCGCCGCACCGAGCAGTTGCGTGCCACCGTGCTCGACAGTCTGGCGCACGCCTACAAGACCCCGCTGACCGCCATTCGTGCGGCCTCGACCGGCCTCGGCGAAATGGGCCGCCTCTCGCCTGCGCAGGCTGAGCTGGTGTCGCTCATCGACGAGCAGACCGGCCTGTTGAGCGAACTCACCACGCGCCTGCTCACCACCGCTCGCCTCGACGCGGGAGAGGTCACCGTCCATGCCGTGCCCGTCGGCGTAGGGTCGCTCATCGACGAGGTGGTCGCCAGTCTCAGAGACCGCCTGGCAAGCATGAAAGTCTCCATCGAGCTGCCCGAAGACAGCCTGGTTCTAAGCTGCGACCGCCAGTTGATGACCATGCTTCTGTCGCAGTACATCGACAACGCCTGCAAGTACTCCATTTTTGGCACTACCATCACAGTCCGCGCAGAGCGGGCCAAAAGCGAAGTCATTTTTTCCGTGCACAGTTTCGGCCCTGTCGTTCCCATGGCTGACCGCGAGCGCATCTTCGATCGCTACTACCGCTCCACCAATTCATCCAACCGGTCTGCCGGAACCGGAATTGGCCTGTCGGTCGCCAAACGGGTGGCTGTGGTGCATGGCGGCTATGTCTGGGTCACCAGCGGCGAGGATGAAGGCACGACGTTTTACGCAGCGATCCCAGCCCCGATTCGAAAGAAGGAATCCCGATGAATCAGCCTGCCATTCGCGTTCTCGTTGTCGATGATGAAGCGGCCATTCGCAGAGCGCTCCGGCCCCCGCTTGTGGAACTTGGCTTCCATGTGACTGAAGCCTCGCGCGGCGAAGAAGCTCTGCAGTTGCTTCACGCCGGCAGTTTCGATGTGGTGCTGCTCGACATTAATATGCCGGGCATCGGCGGCATCGAGACGTTGCGCCGCATTCGCGCCTTCGCTCCCCGCTTGCCCGTACTCATGGTTACCGTGCGCGAGGGCGAAGAAGAAAAGGTCGAGGCGCTGGAACAGGGCGCCGACGACTACGTGACCAAGCCCTTCAGCATTCGCGAGCTTATCGCGCGCATCCGCACCGCGCATCGCCGCGTGCATGCCCCCGCCCGCGCCGAAGACGCGCCCATCGAAATCGGCGAAATTCGCCTTACCCCTACGCGCCGCTCCGTCACCAAGCGCGGCCAGATCGTGCACCTCACGCGCAAGGAGTTCGATATACTTCATTGCCTGATGAGCCGTGCCGGACGCGTCGTCACCTATGCCAAGTTGCTCACCGCCGTGTGGGGCGCCGATTGCCGTGAAGAGGTCGAGTACCTGCGCACATTCGTCCGCCAGTTGCGCAAGAAGATTGAGGACGATCCTTCCAGTCCCATCTATCTGCTCACGGATGTTTACGTGGGATACCGCTTCGCCGACGCGCAGATGCTCCAGGAAGAATCCCTCGCGGCGGAAGTCGTGTCGGAGAGGGAAGAAGAGACTTCGGAGCGGGCTGCTTCTTAGCCTGGTCAGTTGTCTACTCGCCACATTGGGATCTGTTCACACTCGCAGGCCGTCATCGCTTAGCGGCAGGGAAGCGTTCGTTGCGCGGATTTGCCTGCGGCCCTGCGGTACTGCTCATGCGCTTTACAATTACAACCAACCGAAACTACAAGAGGATCACTCCATGAAAGTACTCAGCCGACCGCCGGTGCGGATCTTTGCCTGCTTCTGCACTCTGGTCTTTACGGCGGCAGCAACTGCCGGTTGGAGCGCTCCGCCACGGCGCTCGGAATTTCGCAATGTCACCATCAGCAACACCGAACCGCGACGGGACGTCACCGGCGCCATCGTCGATGCACATGATGGCAACCTGCTGTTTGCGAACGGCCGCTATTATCTGTATGGAACAGCCTATGGCAAGACTGCCGGATATAGCATCAACAACCGCTTTCGCGTGTACAGCTCGCCCGATCTGGAACATTGGACCTTCGAAGGCGAATTGCTCAAGTCTCCTCCCGATGGAGTTCACTACAACCCTTCGGTCGTCTATAACCCCAGGACACACAAGTATGTTCTTTGGTACAACTGGTATCCCCGGCTGTGGGATGGGCAAGTGGGCGTTGCCGTCAGTGATACGCCGGTGGGTCCCTTCACAATCGTGAACACCCGGGTGAAAGTGACCCAGGCTGAGCAGAGGCCAGGCGCCGGCACGCTCTTTGTGGACGACGACGGCGTCGGTTACTACATCTACACGGCCATCGCACAGGATCACGCGGTTCGCGTCGAGCGCTTAAGCCCCGATTATCTTGAATCGAGCGGGCAGGTCAGCGATGTTCTTGCCCGCGGCTGCGAAGCGACGTCCATGCTCAAGCACGACGGCCGCTATTATGCGCTGTTCGATAATACGTGCTGCTTTTGTTCGGCGGGCAGCGGGGCACGCGTGTATGTCGCGTCCACGCCGCTGGGGCCCTACTCCGAGAGGCAGAATATTAATCGTCCTACGGGCCATAAGCCGCTCGTGGCAGGTCAGCAGGCCTCCATCGCCAGGATCCCCACTCCCCATGGCGACGCGCTTATCTGGATCGCCGATCGCTGGGGATCGAGGCCCGACGGCGTCAAAGGCCACGACTTTCAGTTCTGGAGTGCTCCGCTGCTCTTCGACCACGACGGCAATATTGCACCGATTGCGAATGTCCCGGAATGGAGCCTAATGGTGCGCGTGGGTTCCGGGCCTTCTTCCCAAGTCAAGAAGCCCTATCTATGGCCCAAAAAGAAAGATCCCAACCCCCTCAAAATCGATCCTTGCACCGGGGCCGCTCTTCCGCCGGAAGAGTGAAGGCACGCGTGCTCACGCTCTACTCGTCGTAGTGCAGCAGGCTGAAGACGTCGTACTCTGTGAAGCGGTCGCGGCCTTTCAGAAAGTCCAACTCGACCGCAAAGCCCAGTCCGGCAATCTCTCCGCCCAACTGTTTCACCAGCTTCACGGTGGCTTCCATCGTGCCGCCGGTGGCCAGCAGGTCGTCCACCAGCACTACGCGCTGTCCCGGCTGGATCGCGTCCACGTGTATCTCCAGCGTGTCCGAGCCATACTCCAGGTCGTAGGTTACGCGTGCCACGGGAGCGGGCAGTTTCCGCGGCTTGCGCACCGGCACAAACCCCGCATTCAGGCGGTAGGCCAGTGCCGGCCCAAAGATGAATCCACGCGCCTCGATGCCCAGCACCAGGTCGATCTTGCGTTCGATATAGTGCGCTGCCAACGCGTCAATGAGCTGCGCAAAGCCCACCTTGTCTTTCAGGAGCGTGGTGATGTCGTAGAACAGAATCCCCGGCTTGGGAAAATCGGGCACCGTGCGCACCAGCGCCTTCAGGGCTTCCACGTTGATGGGCTTGCTTTTTTCAGGCATGCTTCCGCTCGCTCCTGGTTTTCGCTTCAAAAATGAAGCTGGAATGGATTTATGGGAGAGGAACCGGCAGGCACGCAAGTCCACTTCCCTATAGATTATAGAGGCAAGTCTTCAGCCTCCACTGGTCTGTCGTGAGTCTTCACAGACCTGAAACAAGACAGGGTCCGCGCCCCGCATCTCACCAATCCCTGTTCACTGTTCCTTGTCTCTTCCCACGGATCCCTTAGCAGCGAACACAGCCCCAGGTCGTTTTCGTAGCGCTCCACTTCCACCTCGGCCATGTGGATGGCATTCGCCATGCCGCGAAAAGCGGGCACGGCATCCGAGCCCATGATCTGCGGCGAAACGAACAGATGAATGCGGTCCACCATATTGCCTACAAGCAGCGCCGTATTCAATCGCGTTCCTGTTTCAGTCAACAGGGTCAGAATGCCTTCTGCTCCCAACTGATCCAGAACCTTACCCAGCGGCACGCGCCCCGCTTCGGCGGGGAGCACTTCCACGCGCACACCTCGAGTCCGCAATTCGGCAATGCGTGCCTCGTCCTTCGACACGGTAAAGATCACCAAATCGTGGTCGGCGGAGTGGACCATCTTCGAATCCAGCGGCATGCGCAGGGCAGAGTCCAGCACAATGCGCTGCAGGGGCCGGCGCCGCCGAAGGCCGCTGCGGTCCGTGAGCATCGGATCGTCCGCCAGGACCGTGTCGATGCCGGTCAACGCAGCATCGGCCTGCCAGCGCAGCGGCTGCACCGCTGCCCGGGCGGCCTCGCAGGTAATCCAGTAGGGCTCGCGCGCGGTGTGCCTGCCGAGAGGTGGCCCGATGCGGCCATCCAGCGTCATCGCCACCTTCATCAGCACCAGCGGACGTCGATGCTGGCTCCAGCGCGCAAATCCCTCGTTGAGCCGCCGTGCTTCAGTCTGGCAAACGCCCAGCGCAACATCAATCCCCGCCTCGCGCAGCCGGTCCGCCCCGTGTCCGGCCACAGCGGGATTGGGGTCGGAAGTGGCAGCCACCACGCGGCCCAGCCCGGCGGCAATCAGCGCTTCGGTACAGGGCCCGGTGCGGCCCGTGTGGTTGCAGGGTTCCAGGGTTACATATGCTGTGCCGCCGCGCAGGCGTTCTCCGGCGTGCTGCGCAGCCACTTTCAACGCCACAACCTCGGCGTGCTCCAGCAACTCGTACTCGTGCCAGCCTTCACCCACCACCTGCCCGGCGCGATCCAGAATCACGCACCCAACCACGGGATTGGGCGAACACAAGGCAATGCCGCGGCGCGCCAGTTCCAGCGCCCGTTGCATCCAGTACCGGTCTTGATCCATTGCGTTCATATGTAAAGGCCCCTAGAGCTTCGCAGCCGCAAGAAGTGTAACCCGTCTGCCTCCATGCCGCAGAGCACAGCGCTCTCACTGCAAGCAGTCAGTCCAGCAGCGCGTCGACAAAATCAGCAGGCGAAAACTCCAGCAAATCCGTCATCTGCTCGCCGACCCCCACAAAGCAGACGGGCAGGTTCAGTTCGCGGGCAATGGCCACAGCGATACCGCCCTTGGCGGTGCCGTCGAGCTTGGTTAGCAGAATTCCCGTCACTCCGGCGGCCTCGGTAAACTGTCGCGCCTGCTGCAAACCGTTCTGGCCTGTAGTCGCATCCATCACCAGCAGCACTTCGTGCGGCGCGCCGGGGATAAGGCGTGCGGCGGTCCGGCGCATCTTGTCCAGTTCGTCCATCAGGCCGCTCTTGGTATGCAGGCGGCCAGCGGTATCCACAATCAGCTCGTCGATAGCGCGCGCTTTGGCCGCGGTAATTGCGTCGAAGAGCACGGCTGCCGGGTCGCCGCCGTGCTTGGTCTTGATCATCTCCACCCCGCTGCGCGAGGCCCACACTTCCAACTGCTCGATTGCCGCCGCGCGAAACGTGTCGGCGGCGCACAGCAGCACGGTGCGCTTCCGAGCGCGGTACCACGCGGCCAGCTTGCCCGCCGAGGTCGTCTTGCCTGTCCCGTTCACTCCCACCAGAAATGTGACTCTGGGCGGTGCAGCCGGAACCTGGGCAGGGTGCTGTGGAGCTTCCAGGATGGCCTGAATCTGTGCCTTCAGCAGTGTGCGGAGTTCCTCGCCGCCGTCGATAGCTTGGTGCAGCGCCCGTTCCCGCAGCGCATCCAGGATCTCGGTGGTGGTCTGGACCCCTATGTCACTGGTAAGCAGCGCTGTTTCAAGGTCTTCCAGGGCGGTTTCGTCCACCGTCCGGGTCAGGGCGACAATGTCGCCAATGCGGGTCGAAAAGGATTCGCGGGTGCGCGTGACGGCTTGCTTCAACCGGCTGAAAAAGCCGGGCTTAGCCGCCGATTCCTCTCCGGTCTCCGCATCTGGAGCTTTCTCCGCGGGGTCCTGCTCGTCATCCTTGCCGCCAAAGAGTCTGATCATCATCGGGTCCAGCTTTGAGTTTAAAGCAGCGGTCTCATGCGAATGCTGCTTGCGGCGCCATGGCTCGGCGGGGCGCCGGCCTCTCGCGTGTCGGTCCTCAATAAATCGCTTGCGTTTTGCAATCCGATTAGGGAAGAATGCCGAGAGCTACCTCCGCTAACTCCCCCGGCGGAAGTTTCAACGAAGGAGACGGCAGCCAATGAGCAAGGTGCGTGTTTTGGTCGGAACGCGCAAGGGTGCGTTCATTCTTACCTCGGACGGCAAACGGAAGAATTGGGAGGTAAGCGGTCCCCATTTTGCGGGCTGGGAGATTTACCACGTGAAGGGTTCGCCGGTGGACCCCGACCGGCTCTATGCGTCGCAATCGAGCGGCTGGTTTGGACAAGTGCTCCAGTGCTCCAGCGACGGCGGAAAGACCTGGACGCCCGGCGGCAACAAGTTCACCTACGCGGGCGTCCCCGGCACGCACATGTGGTACGACGGTACTCCCCACCCGTGGGAGTTCAAGCGGGTATGGCACCTTGAGCCGTCGCTCACTGACGCGCAAACGGTATACGCGGGTGTGGAGGATGCGGCCATCTTCCGTTCCACCGACGGCGGGGCGAATTGGGAAGAAATGCGCGGTCTGCGCGAGCACGGCACGGGGCCGAAGTGGCAGCCGGGCGCGGGCGGCATGTGCCTCCACACCATCATCCTCGACCCCAGCAACCCTGAGCGGATATACATCGCCATCTCCTCGGCGGGCGCGTTCCGCTCCGATGACGGCGGCAGGAACTGGAAGCCCATCAACAAGGGATTGGTGTCGAACATGATCCCCGATCCCACCGCTGAAGTGGGCCATTGTGTGCACCACGTCGCCATGCACCCCGCCCGTCCCGGCGTCCTTTTCATGCAAAAGCACTGGGACGTGATGCGCAGCGACGACGCAGGTGACAACTGGCACGAGGTCAGCGGCAACCTGCCCACCGACTTCGGCTTTGCAATCGAAGTTCACGCCCACGAGCCGGAGACGGTGTTCGTCGTGCCCATCAAGAGCGACTCCGAGCACTTTCCCCTCGAGGGCAAGTTGCAGGTCTATCGCAGCCGCACTGGCGGCAACGAATGGGAACCGCTCACCAGGGGCCTGCCGCAGAGCGACTGTTATGTAAACGTGCTGCGCGACGCCATGTCGGTCGACAAGCTCGATACATGCGGCGTCTACTTCGGCACCACCGGCGGCCAAGTGTACGTCTCGCCGGACAGCGGCGACTCGTGGTCCGCAATTGTCCACGATCTGCCCGCGGTCCTCTCAGTCGAGGTGCAGACCCTGCAGTGATTGAAGCGCCCTGGCCTTAGCGCATTTCCGAGTCTTAAAGAGATCCTCGGCTGCCCTACTCTTGCAACGTTCTTGCTTCTCGTCGCAAGGGTAGATTCCACAAACCTTTACTCTCGGTGCACATTTTTCCCACGTTTTCTCGGAGTTTTCCACAGGCGGATCTTCGTCTGTGAGGTGACTCTCTCTGGAGAAAGTGGCAGGCCAAATATTTTCATCTAGATCTTTAACAATCGACCTGTAAGTTTTGTAAAAAGAAGGGTTACATGACAGAAGAAATCGCTGCAATCCGCGTGCTTCTCCCCTACCACCTGCGCAACTTGGCACGGGTTGATGGCGAAGTCGCGCTGCAGGTTGCAGTGCCGGTCACGTTGCGTGCTGTGCTGGATGCGATGGAGTCGCGCTACCCCGTGTTGCGCGGCACCATCCGCGAATACGACACCCAAAAACGCCGCCCGTTCGTGCGCTTCTTCGCATGCGAAGAGGACTTGTCGCACGACTCGCCCGATGCGCCCCTTCCCGAGTCGGTAGCCGACGGAAGAGAGCCGCTCCTGATTATTGGCGCGATTGCAGGTGGCTAGGCCTTCTCCACATGCATAAGGCTTATTCAAGCAATGGATGAATAAAGTCTGTATAAACTATTGATAAATAGAATGATCCAGTGATAGATTTCCCGACTCGGCGACGCTACATACCCTTCAAGAAGCTGCGAATCTCAGGGTTTGACCAGTCGGGGTCGCCTACGATCTTGCGGCGGATGTAGCCCTGACGATCGATGACGTAGGTCTCAGGCCAACCCTCGGTGTGGTAGAGCGCAGCCGCAGTCTGGTTGGGGTCACGGACGGTAATCAGATCGACATGATGGCGGTCGATGAAGCGGGTATAGGCTCCCGGGTCTTCGTCGATACTGACGGCGAGCACGGCGATATCGGGGCGGTCATGGTGGAGCTGCAGCAGTCCGGGCATCTCCTCAATGCAAGGGGGGCACCAACTGGCCCAGAAATTTAGCAACACCACGCGGCCGCGGTAATTGGCCAGATGGACAGAGTTGGTTCCGTCAGAGACAGTGAAGTCAGGAGCCAACTTGCCGGTTTGTCCGGGACGTGCGCCGCGGTCACAGCCAGGGACCAGGGCCAGGACCATAAGCGGGATCAGGGTCATGAAGAGACGGCAACGCACATACATATAATACGGAGCGATAGGTCTGAAAGAAAGGGCATAGCAGGATGGGGACAGACAAGCCGGAGGCAGGCGAGGCTGACAGCGCGAGGACGTGGAAGCCTGTGCTGGGACTTTCAAGCGATCCGGGGGAACCTTTGGCTGTGCCGACGCGTGCGGGCACGGTCTACGACCAGCCGGAGCCGGAGGAGCTGCTGGAGCTGACGGTGATTATTCCGGCGCGGAATGAGGAGGACTGCCTGGGCGCATGCCTGCAGTCGCTAGTCGCGCAGTCGGAGGCGGTTTTTGAGCTAGGCCGGGACTGGGAAGTAATTGTGGTCGACGACCACTCGGCCGACCGGACGGCGGAGATTGCGCGCAGTTTCGCCGGAGTGACCGTGATGGAGGCGGGCAAACTGGAGCCGGGGTGGACGGGGAAGGCGAACGCAATCTGGACGGCCGCGCGGAAGGCTCGCGGGCGCTGGCTGCTGTTTACAGATGCGGATACGGTGCATGAGCCGGGAAATCTGCATCGGGCTCTACACGAGGCGGTACGGCACAAGGCGGGAATGCTGAGCTATTCGCCACGGCAAATTGTGAGCGGGCTGGCGCAGCGGACGCTGATGCCGCTGATTTTCAGTGAACTGGCGGTGGCCTACCCGCCGACAAAGGTTTCTGACCCCAACCAGCGAATTGCCGCGGCCAATGGGCAGTTTCTGCTGGTGGAGCGGGAGGCCTACCGCCGGCTCGGTGGCCACGCCGCGGTGGCGGGCGACGTGCTGGAGGATGTGCAACTGGCCTTCATCGCCAAACGGCGCAAGGTGGGGCTGCGCTTTCGCTATGCAGAAGACGCGCTGGCCACCCGGATGTATCGGACGACCGCGGCGATGATGGAAGGCTGGACAAAGAACCTGGCGCTACTGTTTGACAACACTCTGGCCACGGCGCTGTGGCGGGCGCTGGATATTGCGCTGCTTGTGGGTTTGCCCTGGCTGGCCTACGGGCTGTGGAACGCGCGCTTTGCGGCGCACTCGCTACAGTGGCTGGGCGCCGGATGGGTTTTGATACTGCTGTGGGTGCGCAACCTCTTCCGGTTTTATGGGCGAGTGGCCAAGTCGAACTTTCCATTTGTGGATTGCGCGCTGTCACCGCTGGGGCTGCCATTGTTCGTGGTGCTGCTCTATCGAAGCTGGTTCGAGCACCGGATTTTGAAGCGGGTGAGCTGGAAAGGGCGCACCTATCCGGGGTAGAGAGGTTTGGGGCATTGATCTCGATAAGGTGCATTTGATGTTGAACATGGTGAAGCGACAGCGGCGATTGCGGCATCTTGTCTAGTGAGGGAAGGGAATGATTGAGTTGACGCGGAGGGCGACCTTTTCTGCCTCGCACTACTACTGGAACGAGGCTTGGCCGGCAGAGAAGAATGAGCGGGTGTTTGGGCGCTGCGCGAACCGCAATGGGCATGGGCACAATTACACGCTGGAAGTGACGGTGGCGGGCAATCCTGACCCGGTGACCGGCTTTGTGGTCGATCTGAAGTGGTTGAAAGATGTGATGGAGCGCGAGGTGCTGGCGGCTTACGACCATCGCCATCTGAACCTGGAGGTTGCGGAGTTTGCAACCGCCATTCCGACCACGGAGAACATCGCGATTGCCGCATGGAAGCGGTTGGAACCGGCACTCTCGGCTGCAGGCGGCGCGCGGTTAAGCCGGGTGCGCATCTATGAGACGCCGGAGATTTTTGCCGAGTACCGGGGCGAGGCATGAAGGCTCATTTTGGCCGCCGTTACATGTTCAGCGCCAGCCACCGGCTGCATACGGATGCGTTGTCGGCGGAGGAAAACCGGGCGACTTATGGCAAGTGCAACAATCCTCATGGCCACGGGCATAACTACGTGGTGGAGGTGCTGGTTCGCGGCACAGTGGATCCCGAGACAGGGATGGTAGTGAACATGGCGGCGCTTGATGAAGTGGTGCAAAAAAAGGTGATGGAGCGGTTTGACCACACCAATTTGAATCTGGACCCCCTATTTGTGAATTCCGTGCCGACGACGGAGAATCTTTGTAGGGTGGTGTTTGAGTTGTTGAAGGGTGCATTGCCAAGCGGGGAGTTGGAGCGCGTGCGGGTGGAAGAGACAGAGAATAATTTCTTTGAGTACGCGGGCGAGTGACGCTGATTGCTCATGAAGTGAATGGGCGAAGAAGATGCGGGTCATTCGATTTGGCCTCGCTCAGAATAACGAAGTGAAATAGAGGATTCAGCACGCCCAGTTCCCCAGGGCGGGAGGATGGAATTGAGATGGCGCAACCGATCATGGTCAATAAGCCCGTTCGCGGCACGGCAAGGGCGGACGAGGGTTTGGGCGAATTCAGCACGCAGGAGATGTATCGCGAGATCTTGAGCCGATTGGGCGAGGATCCCAGCCGCGACGGCCTGTTGGCGACACCCAGCCGCGTAGAAAAGTCGATGGCCTTCCTGACCAAGGGCTATGACGAGGATCCGACCAAGATACTGCGCGGGGCGCTGTTCGATGTGGACTACGACGAGATGGTAATTGTGAAGGACATTGAGATGTTCTCGCTATGCGAGCATCACATGTTGCCATTCTTCGGCAAGGTTCATGTGGCTTATATACCGAAGGGAAAAGTAATCGGGCTAAGCAAGATTCCGCGGCTGGTGGAGGTGTTTGCGCGGCGGCTGCAAGTGCAGGAGCGGTTGACCCGCCAGATTGCCGACTCCATTCAGGCTGCGATCGATCCGCAGGGTGTGGGAGTGGTGATTGAGGCGCGCCACCTGTGCATGATGATGCGCGGCATAGAGAAACAACACTCGTCGACAGTGACCTCGGCGATGGTAGGTTGCTTCAGGCAGAAGGAAACCCGGTTGGAGTTTCTTTCACTGGTACGGCAGCCTGGAGGCGGCTCACTGTGAGGTGGCAGCCCGGTCGACTAGAGTAGTTGGGTGAATGGACTGATGGTAGTTGACAAGCCGGGCGGCATGACCAGCCACGATGTGGTGGCCCGGCTGCGCAGAATCACCGCCGAGCGCTCCATCGGCCACCTGGGCACGCTGGACCCCATGGCGACCGGAGTGCTGCCGCTTCTGCTTGGCAAATTCACGCGGCTGGCCCCCTATTTCTCATCCGCTGAAAAGAGCTATTCGGGAAAAATCCGCTTTGGCTTCGCAACCAACACCTATGACGCTGAAGGCGAGCCGGAAGAGCCGCATGTAGACCCGGAGTTGACGCTCGACCGTGTGCGTGTGGCCGCTCTCCGCTTTCATGGCGAGATGCAGCAGAGGGCGCCGGACTTCTCAGCGAAGAAAGTTGATGGAACCCGGGCCTACAAACTGGCGCGTGAGGGCAAGAAGGTGGAGTTGAAGCCGTCCACCATTCGTATTGGCTCGTTTGACATTGAGGCAATCGAGGGGGACGAGGCACGCTTTACGATGACCATCAGCGCTGGGGGCTATGTACGCTCGGTGGCTCATGAACTGGGCCAGGACCTGGGCTGCGGAGCGCACCTGAGCAGCCTGCGGCGGACACGTGCCGGAGCGTTCACGCTGGCCGAGGCGCATACGCTGGAGGAACTGGAAGCGCTGGCTGGCGATATGGCGGCGCTGGAGGCGCAGTGCGTGCATCCCCGTAGCCTTCTGCCGGAGATACCTGCAGTGACCGGAGATGCGCATACGCTGGGACGGCTGCGCAATGGGATGCAGGCCAATTTGCCGGAGTTTTCGCAGGCGGCGCTGGTGAAGGTTTTTGCCGGGCAAAGAGAGTTGGCGGGTATTGCGAAGCGGGTGGCTGGAACGCTATTTCAGCCGGTGATTGTGCTGGGGTGAACTGGGGACCAAAGACCTGGCCCCTGTCTTCACCACGCGCCTTCGATGCGAAACGCCTTCAGTCCCACGGCTTCGCTTTCGTCCAGATAGTGCTCAATCACGCGATCCACGCGGCTGCCGCGCGGTCCACGGCGCAGGCTCGCCCGCAGCTCAGCCAAGTCGGCCACTGTGCCGGAGGCCACAACTTCAACCTCGCCCTCTTCGGTGTTGCGCACCCAGCCGCACAAGTCCAGTTCGCCGGCCTCCCGTTGCACATACCACCGGAAGCCAACTCCCTGTACTCGCCCTTGAATTAGAAAATGTAAAACCATCGTAGGGAACCATGGCCAGTTTTGCAGATGTGGCGCGGGCGCGCAACCTTGCGGCAGGTCTGTCATTCGGCCTTCCTTTCCCAGCAACCTCCGGCTCAATGGCCGGTCTTTGGGGTTGCAGTAGTTGCGGCCGGCGGCGTCTGCGGCGTGGTAGCAGGCGGCTTGCGCTTTCTCACAGCCTTTTTGGGCGGGGGCGGCGCCGGACAAGTGGGCACCGGAGCAGGCTTCTCTGCGACCCTCGCTGCCACCTGCGCCTGCAGGGCGGTACGCAGAACGGTGACCTGCTTTTCCTGCGCAGCCGCCGTCTCCTGCAATTGAATGTCAAGCGCGCTGCGCGCCTTCTGCAGGGTCACCAAGGCATGCTGCAACTCGGTTACCTGTTCGGCAGGCGCGGAAACCCGCGCCCCTTCTTCGACGCGCAAAAGCACATCGTAGAGCGCATCGACATTGCGCGAGAGCGGCAGTACCTGGCTAAGCGTACCCGGAGCCGCATCGGCATCTTTAAGCAGCGACGGCAGAGTCGTTTGCACATCCCCCTGAATGTCCTTGATGTTGGCAACCGCCTCCTCGCGCACCGTGCCTCTTTTCCATTTATCGAGTTTCAGCGAACTCACGGTCTGCTGCACCTTATCGAGGGATGGCTGCAGAATCCCCGATGGCGGCTGCGCATCAGGCGCAGGGGGAACCACTCCGGAAGGGGACGTAGAGGGCTCGTGCGCGGCGGCGGGTTGGGATGGAGCCTGTGGCCCGCCTGCAGTGGATTGCGCCGCGCCCACAGCGCAAGGCGAGCTGAGCAATGTCAAAACGAAAAATGCTGGTGAAATGCGCATCGATGTTAGATTCCTGGTCCCGCACATCGAGTTCGAAAAGGGGATGCGTGAAAGGCGCCCTGCGGATGCTCCGACTCAATTATATGAACAGCTTCGATCCGCCGATGACTAGGCCTCGCACCGAACATCGAAGTCAAGTTCAACAAGAATAGCGGAAGCACCCCCTGACTCTCCAGGGGTTTCTACGAATTGAGATGCGAGTGCGAACAGAACCCTGGGAGGTCACAGGCGTGGATATCGAACTCAAAAATGGCAAACCAGATCCGCCCTAGAAATCGCCCCACGGCAGCGGGTGGCTAAAGAGGTAGCCCTGGAACGAGTGGCAGCCAAGAGCGGCGAGGAAGGCTCGTTGTTCTTCAGTCTCCACACCCTCGGCAATGACCGACAATCCCATTGCCTTGCTGAAGGCGATAATGGCCTGCGCTACGGCGCCGCTGATCGGATCCACCAGAATCTCGTCCACAAACGAACGGTCGATCTTCATCTGGTCCAGCGGCAAGCGCTTCAGGTGTGCCATGGATGAGGGGCCTGCGCCAAAATCGTCGAGGGAGAAGCGAACACCATGCGACTTGAGTTCAGTCATCTTGGCGATCACGTCCTCTACCTTGTCCACCAACATGCTTTCAGTAAGGTCGATCTTGAGGTTCTGGGGGTTGGCTCCGGTCCGATCGAGTGTGGTCAGCACATGTTCCACGAACTTGGGTTGGCGAAACTCCCGGGCGCTTATATTCACGGCGACCGTCAAGTGAGCCCCTTCCCTGCGACCTGCCCAGGACGCGATTTGCATGCAAGCGGTATCCAGAACCCATTTTCCCAAGGGCAGAATCAGCCCGGTTTCTTCGGCCAGGGGAACAAAGTCGCATGGAGATACAACTCCGCGCTGCGGGTGATTCCACCGAATGAGGGCCTCCGCGCCAATCAACAGGCCGCGGTCCACCTGGGGCTGATAGTAAAGTGAGAACTGATTCTCCTTGATCGCCCGCCGCAGGTCATCTTCCATGGCGGCGCGCGCATTTACCGACGCCTGCAGCGCCGGCGTGAAAAAACGCATCGTATTGCGACCAGCCGCCTTAGCCTGGTACATGGCAATATCGGCCTGCTGCAGAACTTCGTTGGTGCTCTCGCTCTTATTCCCGAAGACCGTGATCCCCATGCTTGAGGTTGTGATGCATTCGCGCCCATCAAACACAAGCGGCTGATTGATGGCAGCGCGAATCTTTGCTCCGACCGTTTGCGCCTGGTCCGCGGCAATCTCGGGGGTCTGGCTCAGGTCCTCCAGTATCACCACAAACTCGTCGCCGCCCAATCGGGCAACGGTATCCACTTCTCGTACGCAACCGGCGATGCGCTCTGCGGTCTCCTTAAGGATCAGGTCGCCAATATGGTGGCCCATCGCGTCGTTCAGCGACTTGAAATCATCCAGGTCGACAAACAGCAGCGCGTGCTTGCAGCGGTTGCGGATGCTCACGATCAGGGCCTGGCGTAACCGCTCCCACAGCAGGCGTCTGTTCGGCAGGTTGGTCAAGCTATCGTAGAAGGCGAGGTTCCTGATCTCCTCCTCCTCTGCCTTGGCCGCGGAGATATCGCGTATGAAGATCAGGATGCAAGATACGCCCTCGATCTTGGTGGACGAAGCCGTCAATTGCCCCCAGAACACCTCTCCGTTCTTCCTCTTCAAACGGACTTCCAAATCCTGGCACCCTGAGTTCTGATGCAGCAATCCCGACAATCTGCTGCAATCGCTGGCGTCGGCCCACATCTCGAGTTCTAGTGACGTCTTCCCTATTACCTGTTCGCGCGCGAAACCCATCACTTCCAGGAACGCTGGATTGGCGTCGACAATCGTCCCATCGCTCAATTGGGCAATCAGCACAGCATCAGGACACGTCTGAAACACCGTGCGGTAGCATTCGTCCCCCGTGACCTGAACTTTCACGGGGATGGCCGGCGCAATCTCCGCGGTCTTGTGGGAATCCAGGTCTTCAACCTGGGCAAGCAAATACGAAGCCATTCCGTCGCCGTTCATTTTTAGCGATGCGGTCACCTTCAGGCGGGTGGAGCTTCCGTCTTTTCGGATATAGCGCGTCTCCAGGCTGACCTGGTCGGCTTGCCCGCTCCATAGGCGATGGAACGCCTCGGTCACCGATGCTCCATCTTCTGGAGTTCTATTTTCCTTGAAGGTCAATCCCGGGATTTCTTCCAGAGGGTAGCCAATGATCTCAGCAAATCGCGCGTTGCACGTCAGAATCTCTCCTTCGGGAGAGGTGTGGACAATGCCTACTCCAGCTTGTTCAGAGAAATCCTGGCGATCTTGTGTAGAGCCTTCGAGCATTAGGGATATCCGATTTAACAAACGGTTAGTTCGTATTGTATTGATCGCTGATGTGCTTTCAACGATTTGATTTAGCCATGGAGGACAAATGTGACGCCATTCGTAACCACTTTCATCGCGCCTGCGTAATCTAGCATTTAGGGCGTCTGAACTGAACCGGTGAAGACTGAGGATTATCTGGCCGAAATCAGACTCGATTGACGGGGGCCTGCGATCAGATTAGTCCCCGTTGGTAACGCACATCACAGTCCACACGCTGTCCTTTGGTCATGCAGCACGCTGCAGTGCCGCACCAAGGTCATGTTCCCTTGCCCAGCCGTCGAATCGCACATCGCTATTCTGCGCTGTCTCGAGTTGACCGCGTTCCTCCTCTTGCCGGTTGCACCCCTCCCCCGTTAAAGTGTGTCCCACATGCATTGCACGCGGGAGAGCTGCCTTCTTTGCGCAAGACTGACCGCGGCAGGCGCAGGTTTCTTTTTCCCCTCAAAGAGGATTTATCCATGTCTTCAACGCACGTTGCCGCCATTCAGAATCCCAACAACGCCATAGCCAATCAGGATATTGACTCGACTCTACGCGAAAACCGCGTCTTTCCGCCGCCGCCGGAGTTCAGCGCAAAGGCCCACATCAAGACCCTCGAACAGTACGAGGCCATGTACAAGCAGTCGATTGAGGATCCTGAGAGTTTCTGGGCCGAGGTGGCCAAAGATCTGCACTGGTTCAAGCCCTGGGACAAGGTGCTGGAGTGGAATCTGCCCTGGGCCAAATGGTTCGTTGGCGGCAAGCTCAACCTCAGCTACAACTGCGTCGACCGCCACGCCCTCGGAGCACGACGCGACAAGACTGCCATCATCTGGGAGGGTGAGCCGGGCGAGATCCGCCGCCTGAGCTTTGCCGATCTGCACGCCGAGGTACAGCGGTTTGCCAACGCCCTCAAGACTCTGGGCATCCGCAAGGGCGACCGCGTGGCCGTCTACATGGGCATGACGCCGGAGCTGGCCATCGCCCTGCTGGCCTGCGCCCGCATCGGAGCTGTCCATTCGGTCATTTTTGGCGGATTCGCCGCCAACGCCATCGCAGACCGCGTCAACGACTCCTCCTGCGTGGCCATTATTACCCAGGATTCGAGCTACCGGCGCGGCAACGAAATCCAGCTCAAGCGCACTGTCGACGAGGCCATGGTTGCCTGTCCCACCGTGGAGCACGTCATCGTTTACCGGCGCACCGGCTCGCCGGTCAGAATGGTCACGGGCCGCGACCGCTGGTGGCATGAACTGGTGGCTGATGCTCCGACCGAGTGCCCCGCGGAGCCGCTCGACTCCGAGGACCCGCTCTACATCCTTTACACCTCCGGCACCACCGGCAAACCCAAAGGACTGGTGCACACTACCGGCGGCTACGCGGTGCAGACTTACCTGACTTCAAAATATGTCTTCGACCTGCGCGACGAGGATGTCTACTGGTGCACGGCCGATATCGGCTGGGTCACGGGCCACTCGTACGTGGTCTATGGCCCACTCCAAAACGGCGCCACAATCCTGATGTACGAAGGCGCGCCCAACTGGCCTGACTTCTCTCGCTTTTGGAGGATTATCGACGATCACCATGTCACCGTGTTCTACACCGCCCCCACGGCCATCCGCGCCTTTATCAAGTGGGGCGATCAGCATGTCGAGAAGCACGATCTCCGATCGCTTCGACTTCTTGGAACAGTGGGTGAGCCAATCAACCCTGAAGCCTGGATGTGGTACCGCGAGAAGATTGGCCATAATCGCTGCCCCATCGTCGACACCTGGTGGCAGACTGAGACCGGTTCCATCATGATCGCCCCCATTCCCGGAGCCGTACCGACCAAGCCCGGCTCGGCCACACGGCCTTTCTTCGGCATCCAGCCGGAGGTGGTTACGCGCGAGGGTGTAGCTGTCCCGGCGGGCCACGGCGGGTTGCTGGTCATTCGCAAGCCCTGGCCTTCCATGGCGCGCACCGTTTATGGCGACCCCGAGCGATACCAGAAGACCTATTGGAGTGACGTGGAGGGTAGCTATTTCACCGGGGACGGCGCACGCATGGATGCAGACGGCTATTTCTGGCTCATGGGCCGCGTGGATGACGTGATTAACGTCAGTGGTCACCGCCTGGGCACCATGGAGGTGGAGTCGGCGCTGGTGGCGCATCCCAAAGTGGCCGAGGCCGCGGTAGTGGGCCGTCCCGACGATCTCAAGGGTCAGGCCATCGCCGCCTTTGTCTCGCTCGAAAGCGGCAACGAGCCCTCAGAGGAGTTAAAGGACGAGTTGCGCAAGTGGGTCTCAAAGGAGATCGGCTCCTTGGCCCGGCCAGACGATATCCGCTTTACTGAGGCATTGCCCAAGACCCGCAGCGGCAAAATCATGCGCCGCCTGCTCAGGGAATTAGCCACTCACGGCGAGATCAAGGGTGATACGACCACCCTGGAAGACTTCACCGTCATCGCCAAGCTGCGCGAGGCCGAAGAAGGCTAACGCTGTGACGATTTCTTGGTGAAGGCATGCGGGCCAGAGAAGCACAAGAAAAGGGGGGAGCGATGGCTTCCCCCTTTTTGTCTTTACCTGGTAGATGCTTCAGAACCTGTAAACCACGCCAACCCCGGCGCGTGCATTCGCTCGTTCGTGTGGCGAGTCGCCCTGTTGAAACGGCACCACGGTAAACGAAGAGACAATGTCGTCGCCGTAGATGCGCAACGCAATGCGCGGGGTAAAGGCGTACTCGATACCTGCTCCTCCGCCGCCGGCAAAGGATGCATTGGGCGAGATGGTGACACCGCCGGTATGCTCCACGCCCAGCAGGGCATGCGCAAATCCGCTCAAGCGCTCATATAACTGGGCATGGACCACCGGTCCGGCCAGAAACAGATCCACAACCGGGCTGCCAGCGTTGGAGGTGGTCACTGAGTGTGCATATTGGCTGCCATCCACTGTCACTCCGAAGTACCTTCCCCAATCGCGAGTAAAGGAGAGGGTGTAACCCTGCAGGCCGCTACGTGATTGGTTGACCTGGTTGAGACTGGTGTAGCCCCACCCGGCGAAAGCCTGGTATTTGTAAACTGGCTCGGTCGACACTCTGGCAGGCTTCTCAGGGGCGATCTGGCTCAGGGCCGCCAGCGGCATCAGTGCGGCCGGAACCACGGCCAGAATCATTCGCAGCAACTTTCTCTTCAATTTGTAACTCTCCTCGATACTGTTCTGAGGCTGCTCAGGGCCATTGTCCGATCTGTCGTTCGTCTCCGTCATTTCACAAACAGACCACTTCGCGTGGGAAGCGCCGTCTCGTGAATTCGTCTTCGTTTTGCAGCCTCTGTAGAACCGTTCAGCCGCTTCCCGGGTCACCCCGTCAAGCTGGCGCCATACTTTGCTTCACTACGTTCATAGACTATCGTCTGACCCCCCATTCCATGAAGTGCACCACCCATCGAAATGCGATGCACGCCCACATCAACGCGGCTGGACCGTGACGGGCTGGGCCACGCGCACCGGGTTGCCGGATTGGCTGTTGATTGAGACGGTGATTCCTTTCTGAAGGTAGCGCGCCATCATCTCTGGCCGGGACCAGTCCAGCTCCCATCCGTCCTCAATGGCGATTACGGTGTATTGGCCGGGAGCCACATCGCGCAGCGCAAAGCTGCCATCGGAATCCGATTGGTCGCGCCGGATCAGCGCTTGCCATGCTCCAGAGTCCCGGGGAGCGAGCACGATCATCGCACCCGCGAATCCTTTCCCGCCTTTGAGGGCAAAACCCTCGACGCGCGCATCGCCCTGGCTCAATGTCACCAACTCACTCAGGGGGCGGTCGCGCACCATCAGCAGCCCACCCGAATGCATCGCGGAGCCGGCGCCCATCGAGACCACCGGCAATATCTTGCTGCCGCTGGCGGCGCTCAGCGACCACGTACCCGGCGGCACCGCGTCGAACGTAAAACGGCCATGATGGGAAACTGTCGCCAACTCATTCTGGCTGTTCGTGCCGTCAAGCAGATCGAGTGTCAGATTCACTTCGTCCGGCAGGGGCTGGCCCGTAGCCATGCGCAGGATCCCTGTAACCGCGGGCGCTGGTGATCCGGCATCTGGGTCCACCTGCTGGCTCGACGCAGCTTCCAGTTCAGTGATCCGCGGCGGGTCGCCCTGTAACAGTTCATAGTGGCCGGGAGCCAAGCCTGTGAAATCCAAGGCGCGCGAGTGGATGGCATCTAGGGTACCGGCGCTTAATGCGGTCGACTGGATGCCGAACACAGTCTGCCGCAATTCAGTCCGCGCAATCGATCCGTCTGCCTTGCGGGGCGCTGCAACAGCAAGGCGTAGAGCCGGAACGGGGTGCAGGTTGATGTTCGCCTCTTCGCGGCTGCCGCCGGCCAGCGCAATGGGAGTGGCCGAGGCCTCGTCGGTCGTGGAATCGAAGTATGTCACCGGGTAAGCCACATCGAGCGCTGCGCTGTTTTCAGTTGCTGGCTTTGTCCGACCCTGGGCTGTCTCCCCTTGCAATGCATACCAGGGTTCCGCCACCACTGCCAGCAAGTACTCGCCTGCCGCCAGGTTGCTGAACTCGTACGCGCCGGTATCGTCGGTCAGGGCGGTGTCGGCCTGTGTAATGCGCGCGCCTTGCCGGTGATGGGAGGGCTGCTCGAAAAGCATCACGCGGGCACCCTCCACAGGGTCGCCGCCATCCGCCGAGACAACTCCGTGGAGCACCGCGCCGGGCATCAGCCGGAAGGTCAGGTGCCCGGTGTCTTGGTCTGGTCCGGTCACGATGGCGGAATTGAATTCTTCATGCTCGTCATAGAAGGCGGTGCGGAAGCCACGTTTGGCTGCGGTCAGTTGATACTTAGCCGCAGGCAGGTCCGCCAGCTCAAATTTACCTTCGCCGTCTGATTCGACTGCAGCGACGGTATGGCTGTCTGCTTCATCCAGCACAGCCACATTTGCGCGCCTCACCGGCTCGCCGGTCACCGCATTAACCACCACTCCCGCAATGCGATAGGAGCCTATGGCCGGTGCGGTTGCGCGATGCGCAGAGCGTGCGGTACCGTGCGGCGCCGATTGCGAAAGCAACGGGAGCGCACCAGCCAACCCCAGCAGAGCAAGGCTCGTGAAGACAAGCCCCGGCCTCATGCGGCCAGACGGGCGAACCAACAAAGAGGCGACGGAGTGCGGCATCAGTGTTCCGGTGCCTCCACCACCAGGCTGCTTGTGGTTCCCGGCGAAAGCGCAACGGCCTGACCGGGATTCGGTAGCGCTGCCATCGCCTCAGGACTGCGGTACTCCAGCGCCACCGGCTGGTCGAAGGCATAGACGTGGTAGTTGCCGGGCGTCAGCCCCGTCAGCGTAATGGTCCCACCGGTAGAAGGCCGAAGCGTCTGTGGCACTACGTCGCTGGTTGAGTCGAAGTCCGGCACAGCGTAAACGGTATAGAAAGGTTCTTCTCCAATCACGCGCCCTGCCAGCGTGGCGGGCAGCGAAAGCGTCAGGCTGGCGCAATCGTCGCGCAGGGTCAGGTTCAGCGGCGCTGCCAGCCCCGACGGGCCAACGACGAGCGGTTCTCGCGCCAGGCTAGCTCCCCCGGCAGTGAACGACGCTTCGCAAAGTCCCTTCTGCGCCAGGTTCGTGTGCGTCCAATAGGAACCCGGTTGTGTAAATGCTGCCTCCAGAGGTCCCGATGTATTGCCTTCCGCGAAAGCGCTCACCATGCCATCCCCGATCCATCCGCCTGCCTGGCTCAGGGTAATGGTTACGGTGTTGTCGCTTTGTGACTGCGGTTTGGCCGCGGTGCGCAGCACATTCACCTGGACGGTACTACTGCGCGAAAGTGACACCGGAATGCGCAAGTCGGAGACGGCATGCCCTGCGACCGCAAAATCGACCTGGCCCAGGAGCGGAGCAGACTCGGTAACCGCTGAAGCAGAGCGGCCCCCGCCGGCTCTGACCGCGGAGCCTGCTTGTGTCACCGTGACCAGCAGCGAGTAGGTTCCGTCCGGCAGGTTGACCTGCACGGTGTGTGTCGTCTGGTCGTAAAGCGCAATGTAGGAGAGCTGATGGCCCTGCCCATCCATCACTTCAGGAGAAAAACTCATTCCTGCCTGGTCCGGCGCTTCAGCGCTCCGCCGTCCAGCGGGAAGAAGAACCGTTGCCGTAACCGCGTGAAAAGGCTCAAGGGTGAGGAAAAGGTCGGCCTGGGCTTGGTCGCCGGCCCGCAGCCGGATCTTCGTGGCTCCGCCCACATCGCGTGCCTCGGGATAGAACTGGCTGGCATAGCCTTTATGCGCAACCGCTCCGCCGTGGCCGGTCTCCACCAGGTTGGTCGCCGACTCGCTCTCCAGCGCGGGCTCTGTATAGACGGCATATACGCCATCGGCGAGCCCGCCAAAGCGATAGCCCCCGTCGCTATTGGTTTTTGTCGTGGAAGCTGCCTGCCACACAACCCGGCCGTCGTGCACTTCCTGGCGCAGGAGCATCACGTTGATGCCTTGTGCCGTGTCGCCGGTGGAGAGCTGAATCGAGCCATGAATGGAGTTGGTGGGCGACATCGTAAACACAATGTCCGGCATCTCCGTGGCCACAAAGACACTGTGCCCGCCATGGGTGAAAGCGAGGATGAATTGGTGCACCTCGCCGTTTCCACCCACACCGGAAAACGACTGATCCAGAAACCCCGGCTTGATCACTTCAACTTCCTGCGGACCGAGCGGCACGCCCGGAATCTCAAAGTGGCCGTCGCCATCCGTCAGCGTGCCGGTCGATGCGTCGCCCTCGATGCGGACCAGCGCACGTGGCAACGGCTCACCCGAGGCGGAGTTGCGAACCACCCCGTGCACGGTCGCCACTGGACCAGCCGGAGCCTGGGCAGGCGCAGCTTGTTCCGGCTGCGGATCTGCATCTTGCGCGGCGCAGAGCACTGGAACTAGCAGCAGAACGATAGATAACGCCCGCAGCTCCCTTCGCAAAGGGCTCTTCGCGGAACGCGAGTCACTGTACGGTCGCCTATGGATTGTCCGAGGGCCCACTCATCATTGTCACCTGTCGGGGCCGGGAAGGGAATCGAGTCAGGCGAGAAAATCCTGCGAACCGCTTCATCGCCCACGGCAAACAACACAGCGGCTCAATCGCGCTCAAGATACCAGGGAATATTGATGACCACGATGCGCCGGTTGCCGCGCAGCAGCAGGATCACCTTCAGCAAGTCGGCGCGGCGATTGTGCATCAGGTTCTCCCACCAGTGGCGCACCACCA
>Ga0181529_10000335_pt1 | contig 70371 bp, 59 predicted proteins | sample PEATcosm2014_Bin_36_FD_119763 | JGI IMG/M metagenome (GOLD analysis project Ga0181529, IMG submission 119763) | Peatland microbial communities from MTU Mesocosm Facility, Houghton, MI, USA - PEATcosm2014_Bin10_30_metaG | ecosystem: Environmental > Terrestrial > Soil > Wetlands > Peat | place...
TCTAGTCGCCTATGGTCTTTACGCTCTTGCTGCAATCTGTTGGCTGGCTGTCGTCTGGATCCAGATCAGACTCAAGCAAATGCTCTCGGAAAGCCTGACGACCGGCGAACCACTGTCGCCGGCATATACTCCTTTGCTTCGCGTGTGGTTCTTTCTCGGTTGGCCGGCTTTCCTCGGGCTCCTGGTCATTTTCTATCTAATGGTCGCCGAACCTGCGTGAGCCACAATGACGATGACGAAGCGCGTTCTTCTTGTGGGCGGATATGGCAATTTCGGCACGCACATCGCCGAGCGGCTGGCGCCGGAGACCGGGTTGACGCTGATAATTGCCGGACGCTCCGGCGACAAAGCCCGCGACCTTGCCCAGCGGCTTGGCACCGAGTGGGCGCGTGTCGACATAGCGCACGATCTCGATCGATCCATCACGGACACGCGGGCTGATATTCTCATCCATACCTCTGGGCCGTTCCAGACCCAAGGATACGAGGTGGCGGAAGCGTGCATCCGGAATCGCGTGCACTATTTGGATCTGGCAGACGCGAGGAGGTTCGTCGTCCAGATCGGCCGTCTCAACGATGCCGCCAGGGCGGCCGATGTCCTCGTCGTCAGTGGCGCAAGCACTGTACCTGGCCTGACCTCTGCCGTGCTGGCGAAACATGTTGGCGCATTCCAACGACTCGATTCGATCGACTTCGGGATCGCGACTGCCCAGAAAACCAGTCGTGGTCTTGCGACTGTGGAGGCGGTCCTCAGTTATGCCGGGAAACCCTTCACTACGATGCGCAAAGGGCGGATGCGTCAGGTGTATGGTTGGCAGGATTTGTCCTGGCGAAAAATGCCCGGGCTGGGATGGCGCCCGTTCGGCAATTGCGATGTCCCTGATCTCGAACTGTTCCCGGAGAGATATCCGACCTTGAAGTCCGTCCGATTTCGCGCCGGCCTCGAATTGCCAATCTTGCATCTCGGGCTTTGGACCTTGGCATGGCTGGTGCGGATAGGCATCGTGCGTAATCTGCGCGGCGCGGCTTCGATTCTGCTGCGCCTCTCGGATCTGTTCGACGGCTTCGGCACCGACGACAGCGGATTCTTCATGGAGACGACAGGCCGGGGCACCGATGGTGAAATGAAGCGGGCCACATTCGAACTCACGGCCCGCGCAGGGGATGGACTATTGATCCCTTGTACGCCTGCGATCGTCCTTTGCCTCGGTTTGGTAACGGGCGCGGTCACGCGGCGCGGAGCGATGCCATGCATGGGGCTCGTCAGCCTCGATAATATCCTTCTCGAGTTGGCCAGACTTCGTATCACCTGGGAGGAAAGCATTCAGCACGGGCTCCGCGCACTAGATTCCTGACAGTCCCCAATTTTCCGATCGAGATCGAAGCGGAAGTCATGCCGTCGTCCCATTGAACGACAGGTATCGGGACCCGAATTTGCTCGATTGAAGACCGCGATTCGGTCGAGAACCGCCTCTACGGATGCTGGAGCGAATGGCCGCTGGCATGCACCTTGGCCGAAAGGATGCGGCTCGCGTAAAGGATGATGCGTTAAAGTCGCCTCGCATTCATCGTCATTGCGAGCGACAGCGAAGCAATCCAGACTCAGGGTCCGCCGCAATCGCCAAGTCTGGATTGCTTCGCTTTGCTCGCAATGACGGCTGAGGGAGACGGCCGCTGCGCCGCGGCCCTGACGGCCGCGGCGCTGCTAGAGGCTACGCCCCTACTGAACGATCGGCGCGTATTTGCCGGCGCTCCATAGGTTGATGTCGTAGCGCGGGTCTTGGATGTCGCCTTTGCCGTCGAACTTGATCGGGCCGAGGACGGTCTCCACCGCCTGACCGTTCTCCAGCGCCTTGGCGACCTTGAGCGGGTCGTCCGAACCGGCGCGCTTGATCCCCTCGGCGATCGCCTGGACAACGCCGTAGCTGAACAGGGTGAAGCCCTCGGGTTCGTAATTCTGCGCCTTAAACTGCTCGAGCGCCTTGGCCGCATTCGGCGAACGGCGCGGGTCGGTCGGGAAGGTGAACAACGTTCCTTCGCCGGCCGGACCGGCGATGGCCCAGAATTCAGCCGTCGCCAAGCTGTCGCCCATGATCAGATTGAGCTTGTAGCCCTGGTCGGCCGCCTGCCGCAGCATGAGGCCGGCTTCCGTGTGATAGCCGCCGTAGTAGACCACTTCGGCGCCGAGATTCTTCAGCTTGGTGACGATGGCGCTATAATCCTTCTCGCCGGGATTGATGCCTTCGAAGTCCACTTCCTTAACGCCCAATTCGTTCAACTTGTCCTTGACGACCGTGGCGAGGCCTTTGCCGTAGGCGGACTTATCGTGCAGCACGGCGATCTTCTTGCCCTTGTATTTCTCGGCGATCCAAGGGGCGATGAAAGCACCTTGCGCATCGTCGCGGCCATAGAGCCGCATGATGGTGGGATGTCCTTTCTCCGTCAGGGCCGGGTTCGACGACGCCGGGCTCATCATCAGCACGTTGTTGTCGGCATAGACATCCGAGGCGGGGATCGAGGACCCCGAGCAGGCATGGCCGGCGACGAACTTGATCTCCTGACCGACGATGAGATTGGCCACGGCGACCGCCTGTTTGGGATCGCAGGCGTCGTCCTCAACGATGATCTTGATGTTGCGCCCCATGACGCCGCCGGCGGCGTTGATCGCCGCGGCGGCGGCTTCCCCGCCGCGCTTCTGCTGTTCGCCGATCGTCGCGACCGGCCCGGTCATCGGGCCGACGACCGCGATCTTGATGTCGTCGGCCTTGACCGGTCCCGCAGCCAACGTCAACGCGAGCCCTGTCAGCGACAGGATCAACGCCTTATGCATGATCACCCCCTCCATACAGCCTAGCGGCCATTTGCGAGCTCACGCGCGGCTCTTGCCGAAGCGCGCGCAACGCCCGTTTCCTCCGTCACGTCCCGTCTAGACGAAACACTCCCGCTTCGCGTATCGGCGGCTTGCGACTATCGATAGACCTAAGCCCGCTTCCGGTCGAGTTCGAGAAAACGTCCCGGCCGACGTCGCGCGAGGGGGGTGGCGCGCGCCACGTGGGCCGCCGGAGACGCAGTCATGGCGGAGATCGCGCCAAGAACAAGATTGGGCTTCTCGGCGGTCGGGGCGAGGCGGCGCATCGCTCCTGGCAGGCTCTGAAATGCCTATGCCATTGAAATCATGAAATAGATTATGGCGCGCGAAGCGCTGAGATCGGACGGCTCGCCGCTACGGCGCCGCTGAAGCGGACGTTGGGGCGGCGCGCCAGACCCGCACGGTTGATTGGCCGCGCAATCCAAATGGCGCCGCCTCCCGCCGCCGCCGTCTCTGGCGACAACGCCGCGCAGTGCGAACGCTCACTCCGCCGGCGCTTCGGCGAGGACTTTGCGCTCCGCCGACGGGCTGGCGGCGAGGTAGCCGCCGGCGACGAAACCGGCGCCGCCGATCACGTTGCCGATCGTCACCCACAGCAGGTTATAGGCCGCCCCGGCGAGCGAAACAGACGAAGGATGATTGCCGAGCAGCGCGAGCGAAAATACCGTCATGTTGGCGATCGAGTGCTCGAAGCCGGCGGCGATGAAGGCGAACAGGCACCACCAGATCAAGATGCACTTGGCCGCGTCGCTAGTCGCGCGTTGGCTGGTCCACAGCGCGAGACAGACAAGCCAGTTGCACAGCGCGCCGCGCGCGATGAGCGAGGTCGCCGACGCGCCCATCTTGGCGGCCGAGGCGGCGAAGATGAGATCGGCGCCATCCTTGAGGATCTGCCCGCCGCCGCCGAACCAGAAGACAAGCGCCAGCAGGACCGCGCCGGCGAGATTGCCGCCCCAAGTGAGCGCCCAAGTCCGGACTACCGCTGCGCCGTCGACGGTTCCGCGCGCCAACCCGATGGTCATGAACATCGTGTGGCCGGTGAAGAGGTCGGAGCCGGCGAAGACGACCAGCGTCAGCGCGACGCCGAAGCACGCCCCCATCGCCAGGCTGCGCAAGGCCGGCTCGATCTGCTGACCGAGCGTAAAGATGAGGATGATGCCGACGCCGACATAGGCGCCCGCCATCATCGCCGAAATGAAAAAGGCGAGCGGCTTGTCGCGACTGAAGGCCGCCTTAGCGGCGGCGATTGCGGTGAAATCGTCGAGCGTCTTGGCGAACATCTCAGTCTCCCTGTCCGGCGACAATCGCCGCGACGGCGTCGCGGCTGGTCACGAGTTGACGAATCTCGGCCCGGCACGAGCCGCAATTGGTTCCTGCGCGCGTCTCCCGGCCGACCGCGTCGACGCTTGCCGCGCCGGCGGCGATCGCGGCCTCGATCGCGTCGCGCCGCACGGCGAAGCAGGCGCAGACCAGCGGACTCGCTGAATCGCCGGCCGCCAGCGCTCGGCCGGCGAGCGCGAAGCGCCGCTCTTGCGCGTCGATCGTCGGTCGCGCCAGCAGCGCGATCGCGGCGTCGAACGCGGCGCGGTCGAGTTTCGGCGCGACATGCAGAAAGGACTCGAGCCGTCCGTCGGCGAAGGTCGCCGACTGGAAGCGCTGCCCGCCCTCGTCGGCGCGCCGGCTGGCCGAAGCGGCGCGACCGAGCCAATTCGACAGGAACGCCTGCAGCGCCGCGGGGCCCTCGGCCGATGCGAAGGTGACGGCTTCGCCGCCGAGAACTGCAATTCGCGCGTGGGCGAGCCAGTCCGGCAGCGCGACGCGGCGACGCGCGACCAGGAAACCTTCGGCGGCGATCGGGCTCGGCGCAATCGTCGCCGGCGTCGCCTTCGAGTCGGGTTGACCGGAGACCGGATCGACCGATGCGTGAGTCAACGCGCCGACGCGCGCGCGGCCGGCGGTGGCGGCGGTCCAGTGGATCGGCGCGAACAGGGAGCCGCGACGCTGGCTCGCCGTCGCGACGACCCTCAGTTCCGCCGCGCCCTGCGCCGACGTCACGCGCGCAAAACCGGCGTCGCTGAGGCCCAGTCGCGCGGCGTCGTCGGGATGAACCTCGACGAACGGCGCGTCGCGATGGCGCGCCAGCCGCGGCGACAGGCCGGTGCGCGTCATCGTGTGCCACTGGTCGCGCACCCGGCCGGTGTTGAGGACGAGGCCGTACGCTTCGGTCAATCGCGGCGGCGGCGGATCCGCGACGGCGACAAAACGCGCGCGGCCGTCGGAATGAAAGAAGCCGCCTTCGGAGAAGAACCGCTTCCGCCCCGCCTGGCCGCGTCGGCGCGGCCATTGCACGGGCGCGAGCGCGTCATATTCAGCGTCGGCAAGCGTCGCCAGCGCGCCGATGTCGAAGGCGCGCGCGCCGTCGTTCTCGAACCCCGACAGCGCCGCATGCTCGCGAAAGATGTCGGCCGGGCCGCGATAGGCGAAGGCGGCGCCGTGGCCGAGCCGCCGAGCGACCTCGCTGACCTGGCGCCAATCCGGCCACGCTTCGCCCGGGGGAGCGTGAAACGGCCGCTGGCGTGAAATGACCCGCTCCGAGTTCGTCACCGTGCCGTCTTTCTCGCCCCACGCCGCCGCCGGCAGGACCACCGTCGCGGCGTCGAGCAACCCGTCGACATGGGCGCTGACTTCGGAAACGGCGAGAAAGTCAAGCTTGTCGAGCGCGGCGCGCATCGCGTCGGCGCGGGGCAGGCTGACGGCCGGATTGGTGCTCATGATCCACAGCGCCTTGATCGCGCCGCGCTCGATCGCCTCGAACAGCTCGACCGCTTTGAGCCCCGGCGCCTCCGCCATCGCCGGCGCGTTCCAGAACCGCCGCACGCGATCGACGTCGGCGGGTTGGAAGTCCATGTGGGCGGCGAGCTGGTTGGCGAGGCCGCCGACCTCGCGGCCGCCCATCGCGTTGGGCTGGCCGGTCAGCGAAAACGGGCCGCAACCCGGCTTGCCGATGCGCCCGGTCGCCAAATGAACATTGAGGATCGCATTGACCTTGTCGGTTCCGCGCGCCGATTGGTTGACGCCTTGGCTGAAGGCGGTGACGACCCGCGGCGCGCCGATCCAAAGATCGAGGAACGCGGCGAGGTCCGGCTCGGCGACGCCGCAGCGCGCGGCCGTCGTCGCGCGATCTGGCGCGATCGCGCGCGCTTGCTCGAGCGCCCGTTCGAGGCCTGACGTGTGGGCTTCGACATAAGCGCGGTCGAAGGCGTCGCTGTCGGCGATCTCGACCAGCAGGCGACAGAACAGGATCGTATCGGCGCCAGGCGCGATGGGCAGATGGAGGTCGGAAAGCTCCGCCGTCGCGGTGCGGCGCGGATCGATCGTGACGATGCGCGCGCCGCGCCGCGCCTTCGCCTGTTCGGCGCGCTGAAACAGAACCGGATGGCACCAGGCGGCGTTCGATCCGACGAAGACGATGACGTCAGCCTGGTCGAAATCGTCGTAGCAGCCGGGCACAACGTCAGCGCCGAAGGCGCGGCGGTGGCCAGCGACCGACGACGCCATGCACAGCCGCGAATTGGTGTCGACGTTGGCCGAACCGAGGAACCCCTTCATCAGCTTGTTGGCGACGTAATAGTCCTCCGTCAGCAACTGACCGGAGAGATACATGGCGATCGCCTGCGGCCCGTGCGCTTCGTGCGCAGCGGTAAAGCCCGCCGCCACGGCGTCGAGCGCGCGCGGCCAGGTCGTGCGCACGCCATGGATGGTCGGATGGAGCAGCCGGGCCTCAGTTCCGAGAGTCTCGCCCAAAGCCGCGCCCTTGACGCACAGTCTTCCGGCGTTGGCGGGATGATCGCGATCGCCGGCGATCGCCGCGCCGCCCTGCCCGTCCGGCGTCGCGACGACGCCGCAGCCGACGCCGCAATAGGGGCAGGTCGTGGCGACGTTGAGCGCGGAGGCGCGCGCGTTCATCAATAGACGTCCGCTTGATAGCGCCCAGCTTTCTTCAGACCGGCGACAAAGCTCACCGCCTCCTCGGTCGAATGCGCGCCATGTTCGGCGGCGATGTCGACCAGCGCGCGCTCAACGTCCTTCGCCATGCGTTTGGCGTCGCCGCAGACGTAGATATGCGCGCCCTCGGCAAGCCAGCGCCACAGTTCCGACCCGACCTCGCGCATGCGGTCCTGGACGTAAAACTTCTGATCGCCGTCGCGCGACCAGGCGAGCGACAAGCGCGACAGACAGCCCGACTTGCGCATCGCGTCGAATTCATCCTCGTAGAAGAAGTCGTGCTGGCGGCGCTGGTGGCCGAAGAACAACCAATTGCGGCCGGCCGCGCCGACCGCCTGTCGCTCCTGCAGGAAGGCGCGGAACGGCGCGACGCCCGTGCCGGGGCCGATCATGACGATCGGCGTCGCGGGATTGTCCGGCAAGCGGAAGCCGTGCGCCTTCTGCACATAGGCCCGCACGACTTCGCCGGGCGCGACGCGCTCGCCGAGGAAGGTCGAGGCGACGCCGAGCCGATCGCGCGGGCCGACGCGATAGCGCACCGTGTCGACGGTCAGCGAGACGCGGCCAGGGGCCGCCTTCGGCGACGACGAGATTGAGTAGAGTCGCGGCGCCAGCGGATCGAGCGCCTCCAGCACCGCCTCGGGATCGGGCCGCGCGCCTTCAAACTTGCGTAACGCCGCCAGCACGTCGAGCGTCGCGGCGTCGCCGTCGGGGTCCTCGCCGTTGGCGAGCGCGCGCGCCTTGGCGCGTCGCTCGCCGCCGAGTACGTAGGAGAAAAGCTGGAACAAGTTGTCAGGCGTCGCGCCGAGCGAAACGTCGGCGATCATGGCGTCGCGCAAAGACTTGCCGCCGATGTCGCGGCGCGGATCGGCGCCAAGCGCGGCGATCACTTGATCGACGAGCGCCGGATGGTTCTTGGCGAACACGCCGAAGCTGTCGCCGACGACATAGTCGAGTCCGCCAGCGCTGAGATCGAGCTCGACGTGCCAGGTGGTCTTGACCGAGCCAGCGCCGTTGAGGCGACGGCGCGACAGAAATTTCGCCTGGCCCGGATTGTCGCGCGAGGGACTGGACTCTGCTGCGGGCGCCGGCTCGCTCGCCCGTTCGGTCACGACCGCGGGCGCTGCGACGCTCGCGCCGATTTCCGCCGCGAGCTGCTTGAGCATGCGCGCCGTCTCTTTGCCGCCCGGCGCGCACAGCGTCAGCCGCTCCTCCTTCTTGAGGAACAGCGCGTTGGCGTAATCGGCGCAGTTGTAACCGCACTGGCCGCAGTCCTGCTGCGCCATCGCCGCCATCAGGCGCGGAGCCGGCGCCCGGCTCTGAGCCATCGCCATGCGCTCGTCGATCGGCAGCGACGGATCGTGCCACGGCGCCGAGTCATTGTCGGCGAGTTGGGCCGCCGCCGGGGCGAGCGCGGCGTTGTCGGCCTGGCTCAACGGCGCCGGCGCGCCGTCGGCCGACAGGACCGCGGCGAAGAAGCCGTTGAGCCACGCTTGCTGCTCCGGCGAGAACGGCGCTCCCGGCGGAACCAGCATCCGCGGCGGCGGGACTTGCGCGGTCATTGCGCCTCCGCGAGGGACTTGAGTGCGTCCGGCTCGTGCCGGTCGGCGAAGGCCTGGAAACTTTCGTCCGGTCCCGAACGAACCGCCAGATAGGCGCGCAGCAGGCCCTCGATCTTACCGGCGCAGGCGGCGAACGGGACGTCGCGCCACAGCTCGCGGCCGATCCGGGCGCGCTCGGCAAAGCCGCCGCCGACGACGATCGTGTAGCCCTCGATCGGCTCTTCGTCGTCACCGCCAACGACTTTCACCGCCATCAATCCGATGTCGCCGATGTAGTGTTGGGCGCAGGAATGGTGGCAGCCGGTCAAGTGGATGTTGATCGGCGCATCGAGCGACAGGCGCGCTTCGAGATGCGCGGCGATGTCGAGCGCATGCTCCTTGGTGTGCGCGGCGGCGAACTTGCAGCCGGTCGCGCCGGTGCAGGCGACGAGACCGGCTCGCAACGCATTGGCGCGCCAGTCGAGGCCGAGCGTTTCGATTGCCGCCTTGGCCGAATCGACCTTGTCGTCGGCGACGCCGGAGACCAGCAGGTTCTGCCAAACGGTCAGCCGTAGATCGCCGTCGCCGAAGTCGCGCGCGATCGCCGCGACGCCGCGCATCTGATCGGCGGTCAGCCGGCCGACCGGCAGCGCCAGCCCGATCCAGTTCAGTCCGGCCTGCGCCTGGGCGTGGACGCCGATATGCGCGGCGCGATCGACCGGCGGGCGCGCGGCGATCGCCGTCGCGACGACGCGGGTCAGCGGCCGGCCGAGCTTGGCTTCGACCGCGGCGAGGTATTTTTCCACGCCCCAGCCGTCGAGCACGTATTTGAGCCGCGCCTTAGCGCGGTCGGCGCGATCGCCGCCCTCGATGAAGATGCGCACAATCGCGTCGGCGATCGCCGTGCATTCCTCCGGTCGGCAGACGATCCCAACGTCGCGCGCCAGATCGCGATGGCCGGTGATCCCGCCGATCACGACGCGGAACCACACGCCGGGCTCGACGCCGGCGCCCTCGCCGACCTGGACCGCCTGGAAACCGATGTCATTCGTCTCCTCCAGCGTCGCAATCTGGCCGCCGCCGTCGAAGGCGACGTTGAACTTGCGCGGCAGGCCGGTCAGCGAGCGGTCGTTGAGGACGTGGAAATGCCATTCTCGCGCCAGCGGCCGGGTGTCGTAGAGCTCCTGCGGATCGATCCCCGCCGTCGCGCCGCCGGTGACGTTGCGAATGTTGTCGGCGCCGGAGCCGCGTGAGCTGAGGCCGAAGTCCTGCACCGCCTCGACGATCGCCGTTACGTTCGCCGGCGCGATCTCGCGCATCTGAATGTTGGCGCGCGTCGTGACATGGGCGTAGCCGCCGCCGTGGCGCTCGGCGAGATCGGCGAGACCGGCAAACTGCGCGTGCGACAGGACCCCGTTGGGGATGCGCAGCCGCATCATGTAGCTCGTTTGCGCCGGCGCGACGTAGAACAGGCCGAAATAGCGCCAGCGGAAATTGTCATCCGGCTTGGGGAACGCGCCCGCCCTCGCCTGCGCCTTGAGGCGCGCATAGGCGTCGAAGGGATGTTCGGCGCGCTTCCACTTCTCCTGGTCGGTGAGCTTCTTGCCGGCGGCGGTCAGCGCGTCCTGGGCGGCGAAATGGGCCGCGTCCGGACCCATCGGCGACGGCGGCGCGGCAGCCGGAGCGGCTGGCCGCGCGCCGCGCATCGCCTCGGCGCCGGCGACAAAGCCTTCGAGATAGCGCTTTTGATCCGAGGTGAAATCGCCGCTCATCACGCGGCCTCCTTCACCAGCGCAAGTTCGCCGCGGTCGCAGAAGGCGGGGCCGAAGATCAGATCGTCGCGAAACGCGGCGACGCTGACGCCGTCGCGGATCAGGTCGCGATACCACAGCGCATCGTCCGTCTCGCCGACCAGGACCGCGCCGACCAGCCGACCATCGCGCAGCGTCAGCCGCTTGCTGACGCCCAGCGCACGATCCTCGTAGGTGATCGCCTCGGCGTTTGCGGCGTCGAATTCGCCGGCCGAGAAGACGGGCGCGCCCGCGACCTTCAAATGCGTCGCCGGCGGCGCCGCGACATAGCGCGCGTCGCCCTCGCCGGCGAGGCGCCGCGCTAGAACCGAAGCGTGCTGATAGGCCGGCTCGACCAGGCCGCAAACTTGGCCCGCGGTCTCGGCGCATTCGCCGATGGCGTGAACGAACGGCAGGCTGGCAGTCAACCCTTCGTCGACCACGATGCCGCGATTGACCGCCAATCCGGCGACGCGGGCGAGTTCGACGTTGGGGCGCACGCCAACCGCGACGACGACGAGATCGGCGGCGAGCTGATCGCCGTCGGCGAAGACGAGCCCCTCGGCGCGCGCTTCGCCGGCGACGGCGACGGTTTCCACGTTCAGCCGCACCTCGACGCCGCGCCGCTCGACGGCGCGCTTGAGGAAGGAGGCCGAGCGCGCGTCGAGCTGGCGCTCCATCAGCCGATCCATACGATGGACAAGCGTCACCGCCGCGCCGAGCTTGGCCAACGCCGCCGCCGCCTCGATGCCAAGCAGCCCGCCGCCGATCACAGCGACGCGCGCGCGCGCGCGCGCCGCTTGGCGCATGGCGGCGAGATCGCCGTGATCCCGAAAGGTGGCCACGCCCGATAGGTCGGCCCCGCGAATGGGCAGACGAACGGCGGTCGAGCCGGTCGCGAAGACGACGCGATCAAACGGAAGCGCGCGGCCGTCGGCGAGCCGCGCGACGCGTCGGTCGAGGTCGAGCGCCGCGATGGGGCAACCCACAAGCAGGCGAAAGTTGGCCTGGGCGCGCCAGCCCGCGTCGTCGAGCGCGAGGTCGTCGTCGCCAATCTCGCCGGCGAGCGCCGCCGACAGCAGGACCCGATTGTAAGGCGCGCGCGGCTCGGCGCCGACTATCGTCACGTCGTAGCGGCTCGGCGCGCGGCGCACGAGTTCGTCAGCGAAGCGCGCCGCCGCCATGCCGGCGCCGATGACGAGAAGACGTTCAGGCTGACGAGCGATCACGCCACCGCCTCTTCGCCATAGGCTGCGGCGATCATCACGCTGGAAAGAGTCGCATAGGCCGTCGTCCAGGCCGCGGCGACCTCGGCGGTGTAGGCCTCGCCGAGTCCTTGTTGCAACGTCCACAGCAGCGCCTCGCCGACAGGAGCGTAGTCTCCCGCCTTGACGCCGTAACCGACGTGCTTGACGGCGAGCGCCTGCGCGACAGGCACGATCGCGTCGAGATTCTTCAGCCCGTTGACGACGACGCCGAGCGTCATCATCAACTTGCGACCCTGTTCGGTCATATCGCCGCGGAACAGCGGCTTGACCCGCGGCGCGATCTCGAACAGGCGTGCGTAGAACATCGCGGCGGCCGCGGCGGCGATGGGAACGACCTTGGCGAAGGACGATTGGACGAGTTCGATCTGCTGGGGAGTCATGGCGGTCTCCTTGGCTGCAACGAATTCAGATGCGGGCGGAGGCGTAGCCGTCGAGCGCCCAGCCCGTACGCCAGCGCCGCTTCACTCGGGTCAGCAGCGCCAGCGCGACCACCGCCATCGTGGCGAAGACGAGAAAACCGGCCTGGTAGGAGCCGGTCGTCTGCCTGGCGACGCCGAGACTGGAGGCGAGATAGAAGCCGCCGACGCCGCCGGTCATGCCGACCAGTCCGGTCATCACGCCCATCTCGGCGCGGAAGCGTTGCGGCACAAGCTGGAACACCGCGCCGTTGCCCATGCCGAGCGCCAACATCGCCGCCAGCAGCGACGCGAAGCCGAGCGTGAAAGAAGCAAAGCCGAAGCTGACGGCGACCAGCGCAGCGGCGGCGAGCCCATACAGCACGCTGAGGACGCGCACCCCGCCGAGCCGATCGGCGACCGCGCCGCCGATCGGCCTGACCAGCGACCCGGCGAACACGCAGGCCGCCGTGCAATAGCCGGCGGTGACCGCGTTGAGGCCGTACTGCGTGTTGAAGTAGATCGCCAGCGACGAGGCGAGGCCGGAGAAGCCGCCAAACGTCACCGCGTAATAGAACATGAAGAGCCACGCGTCCGGCTGGCTCAGCACGCGCGCGTAGTCGGCGAAGCGCCGCGACGGCGCCGGATTCGGACCGTCCTTGGCCAACAGAACATAGACCGCCAGCGCGATCGTCAGCGGGATCGCGGCGAGTCCGACGACGTTGGTCCAGCCAAAGGCGATGGCGAGCGCCGGCGCGAACAACGCGGCGAAAACCGTGCCGGAATTGCCGGCGCCGGCGAGGCCGAGCGCCAAGCCCTGGTATTTCGGCGGATACCAGCGCGAAGCGAGCGGCAATGCGACGGCGAACGAAGCGCCGGCGACGCCAAGAACGAGGCCGAGCGACAGAACCGCGGCGTAGGAGCGCGCCCCGCTCGCCCAGAAGGCGATGAGGCCGACGATGACGACGACCTGGCCGATCAGCCCCGCTCGCTTCGGGCCGATCCGATCAACCAGCGCGCCGTTGACGACGCGCAGCAATGCGCCGGCCAGCACCGGCAGCGCCACCATGAAGCCTTTCGCGGCGGGATCGAGCTTGAGATCAGCGGCGATCTGCACGCCCAGCGGGCCGAGCAGGATCCACACCATGAAGCTCATGTCGAAATAGAGGAAGGCCGCGAGCAGCGTCGGCCAATGTCCTGCCCTCAAGAAATCCCTGCTGTTCATGCCCGTCTTTCCCGTCGCTGAAGCGCAAAAACGAAAAAGCCGCTCACGATTTCCCGCCGCAAAGATGCGGGAATTCGTGAGCGGCTTTGCCCAGTGCCGTCCGTCGTTGGACCGGCGGACCGGGCGTCGCTGCCCGGGAAGATATGGATTTTAGACAAGCAAGGCTCGTGCCATCATCCGCGGCAGGCAATGATCCAGACCGGACAAAGACTTACGGGATCCGCCAGCGGTCGCTGCGGCGCCGCCATTTTGTGTGCAGCGCACAAAATTTGAGCGCGGCGCCCGACGCGTCGGCGTTATCGCGCCGACTTCAGCGCCTCGGCGAACAGGTCGTCGCGGAACACGCGCCGCGCCACGGCGCGCGCATCCGCAGCGTCGGCGAGCTGGCCGGCCGCGATCATCGCTTCGATCAGGCGATTGGCGAGGGCGGCGCTGGGCGCGAGCGCAGCGCGATCGATGCGGAGGTAGTCGAGCGCGCTGCGCAACGGCCGGCCGGCGCCGACCTCGATGCGTCCGGCCAGCACGGCTTTGATCGTCGCCGCCGGAGCGTCGACAGTGTCGGCGCGGGCGAGATGACGCGCCAATCGCTCGCGGTTTTCCGCCTTCTCCGCCCAGGCGGCCGCCGCGAGCGTCGCGCGCGTCAACGCGATCGCCGTCTCAGCCTGCCGTTCGACGTCATCGGCGCGCATCGCCAGCAGTTTCTCCGGCGCGTCGGGCATGAGATCGACGCCCAACGCCGCGATCACGCCGGCGCCCGACCCGACCGCCACTGCGTTCCACGGCGCGCCGGCGCAGAAGCCGTCGATCTGACCGCTGGCGAGACTCGCCGCCGTATATTGCGGCGGCAGCACGACAAGCGGAATGTCGGCCTCAGGCTTGAGATTGGCGAGGCGAAGGAACGCGCCAATCAGCAACGTGTGGGTCGAATAGGTGAAGACGGTGGCGAGGACCGGCGGCGCGCCGCCGCCAGCGACCCGCGCCGCGGCGACTTTGCCGAACGCCGCCGCCGCGACCTTTACGTCGGCGAGCCCGCCCTGCGCCGCCGCCGCCATCTCCTTGTACAGCGCCACGGAAACGGTGATCGAAGCGCCGTTGAGGCTCAGCATCGTCGGCGCCGCCATCGGAACGCGCAGATGACCGAGACCGAGCGTCGCGGCGATCGCCGCCGGCGCCAGCATCTGGGCGGCGTCGAGCAACCCCACCGACAGCCGGTCGCGCAGGTTGGCCCAGCTCGCCTCGCGCACGAGGTCGAGACTCAGCCCCTCCTGCTCGGCGAACCCCTCTTCGCGCGCGACGACCAGCAACGCGGCGTCGACCAGCGGCAGAAAGCCAATCCTCAGCGGCGTCGTCATCGCAGCAGCCCCGCCGCCATGACCACCGAATGCGCGACCTCGGCGATCCTGCGGTTCTCATTCATCGCCGTGCGGCGCAACAATGCATAAGCCTCGTCTTCCGTGACCGACCGAGCCTTCATCAGAATGCCCTTGGCGCGCTCGATCACCTTACGCTCCGCCAATTGGTCCTTGGCCTCGTCCAGTTCGCGCCGCAGGCGTTCGTAGGCGTTGAAGCGGCTGATCGCCATGTCGAGAATCGCCTTGACCCGCTCCTTGCGCAGACCGTCGACGATGTAGGCCGACACGCCGGCGTCGACCGCCGCCTGGATCATCGCGGCGTCGGACTGGTCGACGAACATCGCCACCGGTCGGCGCACCGTCCGGCTGACCGTCAGCATCGCCTCAAGGCTATCGCGATTGGGATTGGCCAGATCGATGAGGACCACATCGGGTTCAAGCGCCTCCAGCCTCTTCAGCAGGGCCGCCTTCTCGCTCAGCCGAACGATGTCGTCGTAGCCGGCCTCGCGCAGCCCGCTTTCGATGATCGCGCTGCGCGCGGCGTTTTCATCGACGATGACGATCCGCATCACCCGTCCCAACCGCCGTCACGCCGCATTGCCGCCGCGGCGAAGCGTGGCGAGCAAAGGCAGCAAGCTTCGTGCCATAGCGCCATAGAGCCGCGAAATCCGCCAGTTCGAACTCCGCGTCCCCCATAGCGGGTGAGGCGAGATTTTGCACGCGGCGACATTTGCGGCGGCTGTCGTCAAAGCGGAACTATCGCCGCCGCGCCGTCCGAACTGCGCGCGCTTCGCGTCGGCGCGCTTAACATAATTCTGCCATAACATTAACATACGCTGTGATATATGCAGTCCGGCGGCATAAGGGACCGGCGCGCGTTTGCGGGGGGATTCCGGGCCAATTGACGCGGGAGCAAACGAATGCTGGCGGAAAAGCGTGTCGTCGTAACCGGCGGGGCCGGTTTCATTGGTTCCCATTTGTGTGAAAGACTTCTCCAAGACGGCCACGACGTGATCTGCGTCGACAATTTGTACACCGGAACGCGACGAAACATGGAGGCGGCGCAAGCGCATCCGCGCTTCGAATTCCTCCGACACGACGTCTGTTTTCCTCTCTATGTCGAAGTCGATCAGGTCTACAACCTCGCCTGCCCAGCTTCGCCGACGCATTATCAATTCGATCCCGTCCAGACGACCAAGACCAGCGTCCACGGCGCGATCAACGTTCTCGGCCTCGCCAAGCGCGTCAAGGCGCGCATCCTACAGGCCTCGACCTCGGAAGTTTACGGCGATCCCGCGGTCCATCCGCAAAGCGAAGACTACTGGGGCCACGTCAACCCGACCGGGCCGCGCTCTTGCTATGACGAGGGCAAGCGTTGCGCCGAGACTTTGTTCTTCGACTATCGCCGCCAACACGGCCTGCCGATCAAGGTGGCGCGCATCTTCAACACCTATGGCCCGCGGATGCATCCCGACGACGGTCGCGTCGTCTCCAATTTCGTCGTCCAGGCGCTGCGCGGACGCAATATCACGGTCTACGGCGACGGCGGCCACACCCGTTCGTTCTGCTACGTCGACGATCTCGTCGACGGCCTCGTCCAACTGATGCAGACCCCCGACCAGGTCACCGGGCCGATCAATCTCGGCAATCCGGTCGAGTTTACGATCCGCGAATTGGCGGAGATCGTCCTTGACCTTACCGGCTCCTCGTCGCGCATCGTCCATGAGCCGTTGCCCATAGACGACCCGAAACGGCGGCGACCCGACATCAGTCGGGCCGACGAAACGCTCGACTGGCGGCCATCGACGCCGTTGCGCGAAGGCCTAGTGAAGACCATCGCCTATTTCGAACGACTGCTTCAGGAAGAAACCGCAAACGCGTAAGGGCCGCGCGATCGCAGGCGTGAGTCCACCGGAGGAATCGAGCGGCCTGCGGAAGGCGGCGGGACCTAGTCCCCGTCGCGGCGCGACGAAGTGACTACGGATTGGAGGGACCATGTTGCACGACATCACAGCCTCCTTCGCCCCGTCGCGGCCGATGCGCGCGAAGTTCCCCGAGACGGCGAAATTCGAGAATTTGTGGCGCTTCATCTTGCGAGCGGCCGCGATCGAATTCTTCGTCGTCGCTGGGGTCGCCAGCGCGACGAGCGTGGCCTACGATCTCGCCGTCGGCCGCGCGCCGTCCGCCGCTTGGCGCTATGCAGCGCCAGCGGTCGCCATCGCGGCGCTGGTGCTGGCGGTTTCGCTGGCCCTTCGCCACTACGCGACGCTGCAAACCCAACCGCTGCACCGGATTCTATGGAACGGCGCCGCCGCGGCCGGCGTCGCCGTGTCGCTGCTGCTCGCGGCGCTGTTCCTGCTGAAGGTGAGCGACGACTACTCGCGCGCAACGTTCCTTGTGCAGTCGGCGGCAGTCACGGTCGCCGTCGTGGCAATGCGCGCCACGCTGCATGCGCGGGTTCGCTCGGCCCTCGCCGCCGGTCGCATCGAGGCGCGCCGCGCCGTGCTGCTCGGCGAAACAACCGCGCCGGCGGCGATTCGTCTGCGCCTGGCCGCCGCCGGCGTGCGGGTCGTCAAGGCGCTGCCGCTGCCGAAAGACGCATTCGACGGCGATCCGGCGACCGAGACATGGCGGGCCGACGCCGACGAAATCGTCGCCGCATGCCGGGCGTCGCGACCCGACGACATCGTGATCTTCGCCCCTTCGGCGAGCCTGCCGGCGACCCAGCGGTTGGCCGAACTCCTCTCCGAACTGCCCGCAGCTCTGCATGCGGTTCCCGCCGACTTGGGCGATCGGCTCGGCGCGGCGCGAATCGGCGAGCTGGGCGAAGTCGTCACGATCCAACTCGCCCGAGCGCCGTTATCGGCGCTCGATCAATTCCTCAAACGCGCTTTTGACGTCTTGGCCGCCGGCGTCGGATTGATCGTCCTGTCGCCGCTGCTGGCGCTGGCCGCATTGGCGATCAAGCTCGATTCCCCAGGGCCGGTTTTCTACCTTCAGACTCGCCACGGCTACAACAATGAGCCGATCCGCGTCTTCAAGTTCCGCTCGATGCGCGCCGGTCGCGACGACGTCTTCCGCCAAGCCACGCGCGGCGACCCGAGAGTAACCCGCGTCGGTCGGTTCCTGCGTCGCACCAACATCGACGAGTTGCCGCAACTCATCAACGTGTTGCTTGGCCAGATGTCGATCGTCGGCCCGCGGCCGCACCCGATCGATCTCAACCACGCCTTCGCCAAGCGCATCTCGCCGTTCTCGCGCCGCCACAACGTCAAGCCAGGCATCACCGGTTGGGCGCAAGTCAAGGGCCATCGCGGCGAAACCGATACGCTGGAGAAGATGCAGCGCCGCTTCGATCACGACGTCTACTACATCGACAACTGGAGCTTCATCTTCGACCTGAAAATCATCGCGCTGACGCTGTTCTCGAAGACGGCCTACACGAATGCTTTCTAACCCGACCGTCGAACCGCCCCCCCGCCCCGACAGTCTGCTCCGCGTCGCGGAGGAATCGCCTCGTTTGCAGCGCCGGCCCGCGAGCGACGTGCGCCTAACGCCGCCGTCGACGTTGCCGACCGTACTCGTCTACCGCCACGCATTGCTCCCCATCTCTGAGACCTTCATCCAGGAACAGGTCGGCGCCTATCGACGCTGGCGCGGCATTCTCATCGGCAGGCGCGCGACGCCTGGCCTCGACCTCGACGGCCTCGACGTGCGTCTGCTGCGCGCATCGCACTGGCCGCCCATCGATCGCCTGTGGTGGCGCGCCACGCGTTTGGCCGCCAGCGCTCCCGCTCCCGTCGCAAACACGCTGCACGACGAAGCGCCGTCGCTGCTGCACGCCCATTTCGGCCTCGACGGCGTCGAGGCGTGGCCGCTCGCCCGCGCCCTCGACCTGCCGATGGTCGTCACGCTGCATGGCTATGATATCAACATCACACGGGAATTCTGGGAGCGCGGCGGCTGGGGCCGCCGCTTTCGTGACTATCCGCGTCGACTGTCGACGCTAGCCGCGGCGCCGCGAGTGCGCTTCATCGCCGTTTCGCAGGCGATCCGTCGCCGCGCCATCGCCTTCGGCGTCCCGGCCGAGAAGATCGACGTCCGCCACATCGGCGTCAATCTGCGGCGCTTCGCGCCAAGCGGACCTCCAATCGCCAAGCGCCGACCGAGCGTGCTGTTCGTCGGCCGGTTAGTCGCGAAGAAAGGCGGCGCGCATCTCGTTCGGGCGATGGCGGCGGTTCGGTCGCGCGCGCCAGCGGCCACGCTGACGATCATCGGCGACGGCGGCGAGCGCGACGCGTTGCAGCGGCTCGCCGCCAGCCTCGATGTGGAGACGACGTTCCTCGGCGCGCAGCCGACCGCCGCGGTGGCGCGCGAACTCGAACAGGCGCGCGTGCTCTGCTTGCCGAGCGTCGCCGCCGCCAACGGCGACGCGGAAGGGTTCGGACAGGTGCTGCTCGAAGCGCAGGCGTGCGGCGTGCCGGTCGTCACTTCGGCGCGCGGCGGCGCCGAGGAAGGGATTTGCGACGGCGTCACCGGCTTCGCCTTCGCCGAAGGCGACGAACGCGCGCTCGCCGAGCGATTGACGCGAATCCTCGTCGACGACGACCTCGCTGCGACGATGTCGACCGAGGCGACGCGCTTCGTCGCCCAGCGTTTCGACCTCGGCCGCTGCACCGAGGCGCTAGAAATGTTATACGAAGATATCATTAACACAGACCGCATTCACAGCCGGCGCGACGTGAACTGAGTCGCGCCGCAATCGCATTGAGATCGAGGGGACCGCCGCCATGTGCGCATACGCGCCGCTTCGCCGTCGAAGCGCCAATCTTGAGCTGATCGCGCGCGGCGGCGGCCGGGCGCAACGCTTGCTGGCTCGCCTGCCGACTTACGTCGCGGATTGGCGGGAAAACCCGTCGTGGCTGCCGATGTTCGTTTTCGCGCGCACGATGCCAGGGCGACGCCTGCACTGGCTCTTCGCTCGAACAGAGAACGGGCAGGGGCCAGAGTCGGCGGTGTTCCACGGCGTCGATCGGGCCGACGTCGTCGACCAGCTGCGCTCAATCGGCCTCTGGGCGGGTTTCGCCTTGCCCGAGGCGATTCATCGCGAAATCCTCAGTTTTGCCCAGCGGACGCCGTGCTTTGGCAATTTCGATCGTCAGCTCGCGTTGCTCCCCGGCGAACATGCGGAAGCGGAGAAGCGGTTCGGCCGCTCGATCCTCAGCGGTCACTATTTCGAGCGCGTGCTGCAATGCGAGGCGGCCTTGGCGGTCCAGCGCGACCCGCTGCTGTTGGCCATCGCGCGAAGTTATCTCGGCGACCAAGCGCGCGTCGTCACCACCCGGTTGTGGTGGAGCTTCCCGACCAAGGGCGCGACCGATTCCGATTTGCGCCTCGCCTCGCAAGACAAATTCCATTTCGATCTCGACGACTGGCGGATGTTGAAGTTCTTCTTCTATCTGACGCCGGTCGATGCGGAGTCCGGGCCGCACGTCTACCTGCGCGGCAGCCACGCGCGACGCACGATCCGCCACCAGACGACCCTGTTCGTCGGCCGTCCCGCAGCCGACGTGACGCGTGCCTATGGCGCCGAGAACGTCGCGACTTTGCTCGGCCCGGCGGGGTTCGGCTTCGTCGAGGACCCTTTTGGCTTCCACATGGGGTCGCTCGCCACGCGCTCGCCACGACTGGCGATGGAACTCGGTTTCGGGGTCTCCCCGCCGTCCCGACGGCGATTCCACGGCGAGCCGGTTCTGCTGTGACGACGCATCGAGGAGCGCCTGCTTGACGCTGCACGAACAATCCGGCGCCGACGGCGTCAGCGTGCTGATCGCCGCCTACAACGCTGCGCCGTTCCTCTCGCGCGCGGTCGCCTCAGCTTTGGCGCAAAGCGCGCCGCCAATCGAGGTGTTGATCGTCGACGACGCCTCGATCGACGCGACCGCGTTGGTCGCCGGCGCGCTGACCGAACAAGACGGACGGGTGCGCTTGCTTCGTCTCGGCGTCAATCGCGGCCCCGCCGCGGCGCGCAACGTCGGCGTCGCGGCGGCGCGCGGCGTGTGGATCGCCGTGCTCGACGCCGACGACGCCTTCCTGCCCGACCGCCTCGCGGCGCTGACGACGATCGCGCGAACGCATGGCGCCGATGCAGTCGCCGACAATTTCCTTTGGCGATCGGCGCGCGACAACCTCGCCGCCGGTGCGGGGCTCGCCCCGGCCGAGACGATCGAAACGGTCGATGCGGCGACTTTCGCTTCGCGCGCGCGCCCCTATTGCGGCGAAGCCGACTGGGGTCTGCTGAAGCCGATGTTCCGTACGCAATTCCTGCGCGACAACGGCCTCGCCTATCCTGCCCACGTCCGCCATGGCGAGGATTTCCACATGATGCTCGACCTGTTGCTCGCCGGCGGCTGCTACGTCGTTTCGCGCACGCCCGGCTACGTCTATACGCCGCGCGAGGCAGGCCTCAGCCGAACCTCAATAGACTACGACGCCATGGCGCGGCTGACGCGCGACCTCATCGCCGAGCCGCGCGTGAGCGCCGATCGGCGTCTGGTCTCCGCCCTGCGCCTGCGCCTCCAGGCGGTGCGACGGCTGGCGGCGGAGACCAAGGCGACCGCGCTCGCGCAACAGCGGCGTTACGGACGGATCGCCTTCGAATGCCTGCGCGACGCGGAAATGCTCCGCTTCGCAACGGCGCAGGCGCGTCGGCGGCTTAGCGGTCGGGCCTTTGCTTCGGCGGCGAAGTGACGCCGATGTCCGAGGCGAGCGCTATCCCCCCGCCGGCCGCCGACGCGGCGGCCTCGACCGCGAGTTGGGCGCCGTTGCGTCGCGCCTCGGCCAACGGCGTCGTCATCAATCTCGGCTCGCAAGTCGTCCGCCTGGCGATTCAGCTCGTCTACCAGGTCGCACTGGCGCGTTGCCTCGCGCCGCAGGATTTCGGCGTCGTCGCGATGGCCTGGCCGGTGCTCGCCTTCGTATCGCTGTTCGCCGATTGCGGCCTCACGCAAGCGACCGTGCAGCGTCAGGACGTCACTCAGGCTGAGCTCAGCTTCATCTATTGGACCAACTGCGGAGCGGGACTGTTGTTCGCCGTGGCGACGATCGCGGTCTCGCCGCTGGTGGCGCGCTTCTACGGCGCCGCCGAGGCTGGCCCCGTGACCGCGGCGCTCGGCGCGCTATTCCTCGTCAACGGCCTTTTTTCGCAGCACCTCGCACTACTCAACCGCCGGCTCGCCTTCGCCCGCTTGGCCGCGGTCGATCTCGCCGGCGCGGCGTTCGGCGCGGTCGCCGGCCTTGCCGCCGCGGCGGCGGGGGCCGGCTTCTGGGCGATCGTCGCCGGCCAAGCAGCGACGTCGGTCGTCTCGGCCCCGCTCGCCTGGATCTTGGCGCGCTGGCGGCCCGACGCGCCGCGCCGCATCGCCGGCGCCCGCCGCCTCATCGCCTTCGGCGCCGACATGACCGCCTATGGCTTCATGAATTACTTCGCGCGCAATCTCGACAACGTGCTGATCGGCCGCTTTCTCGGCGAAACCCAGCTCGGGCTCTACGACCGCGCCTACAAGCTGCTGTTGTTGCCGCTGAGCCAGATCACCATCCCGTTCGGCAAGGTCGCATTGCCGCTGCTGGCGCGCACGCGCGACGAGCCGCAGCGCTACCGGCGCGCCTATCTCAGGATGCTCGAGATCATCATGGCGCTGACCTATCCCGGCGCCGTCTTCGCCGTCTGCGCCAGCCGCGAGCTGATCCTCGTCGCGCTCGGTCCGCGCTGGAGCGAGGTTGCGCCGATCTTCGCCGTGCTCGGCCTCGGCGCGCTGTTGGCGCCGATCAGTTACAGCACCGGCTGGCTCTTCGTCACCCAGGACCGCACGCGCGAGATGCGCAACTGGGGTTTCGCCAGCTCGCTGAGCTACGTGCTGTCATTTGTCGTCGGGCTGCCGTGGGGCCCGCTCGGCGTCGCCGCCTCCTATATTGTCGTCGGCGCGCTGCAGGCGCCGATTCTCTGGCGCCTCGCCACCCGCAGCGGGCCGGTCGGCCTCAGCGACCTGATCATGACGGTCGCCCCCTGTATGGCGGCGGCGGGGGTCGCAGCGGCGGCGACGCTGGCGCTGCAGCTCCTGCTGCCGCCCGGCGTCGTCGCGCTTGGCGTGATGATGGTCGCGGCCTACGCCGCCTTTGCGCTGGCGCTCGCCTGCGCGCCGAGCGGCCGCGCCATTCTGCGCGAGACGCTTGGCGAGAGCCTGAGTCTGGCCCGTTCGCTCAGGACCGCCTAGGCCGCGAAGCGCCGCAGAAGAGCTCAATCCGCAGCAAGTGGAAGAGATACATGCTGAAGCTGCAGGCGGCGGAAGCGGATCGCGTCGAGCCCCAGCGACCTCGGCCGACCGACCGCATCGCGTCCGGTGGTCATGAACGCCGACATTCGCCGGCCGCCGTCGGCGCGCGCCAAAGCCTTGCGCCGGCGCTGTATTTCGATCCAATGATCGCCAGCGTCGCCGCCGCGCCGAAGGCGTCGGCCGAGAAACGGAACAGCGCGGCGGCGAGGCGCAGATCGCCGCGCTCGATCGCGGCGCGAACCCGCCAGCGCGTCTGGCTGGCGAAGGCGACCCGCAGCGACAGGGGCCAATCGAGCCGGCGCAACCAGGCGGCGATCGCGCCGCCGACTGCGCCGCGATCGGCGAGCTCGGCGAGGCCATACTGGCAGCCAAGCAGGCCGGCGGCGATCCGCCGCTCGTCGCGGCTTGGCGCGCGCTCGGCGAGCGTCCGCCGATACTGACCCAGCGCGCGCTCGGCCCGATCGTAGACCTTGCGCTGAAACAGAATCACGCCGCGCTGCAGTCTGGCGAGCGCTGGGCCGACCGGACTTTCGACTTCGAACGGCTCGAAATCCTCCGTCCGCCAGTCCTGATCGAGCTTGCGGAAGAACGCCGCATCATAGCCGATCCATTTGTCGATGGAGTGCTCGACGAGCGTTCGCTCGGAAGCCGGGCCGCGCAGTGCGACGTGCTGGCGCTGATACAGCACGCGCGCGTCGACAAAGGCGCCCTCGCCGCGACGCGCCAACCGTACGATCATCTGGTAGTCCTGGCTGCGCTTCAGCGTTTCGTCGTAGAGGCCGACGCCCAATTGTGCTTCGCGGCGGACGGCCCAAGCCGGGTTCGGCAAGAAGCAACGTTCCATCAGTCGCACGACCAGCCGCCGCGGGTCGCGGCTCGGAATCGGCTCGTCGTCCCACAGATCGGCGGCCTGCGGCGGCGACTGACCGGTGAAACGAACGTAGCGGCCGTAAGAGAATTCGGCGCGCGGGTCGCTTTCGAGCGCGGCGGCGTGGTCGGCCACGGCGGTCGGCGGCAGCAGATCGTCGTCGTCTAGAACGAGAATGGCGTCGCCACTTGTGGCGGCCAGTCCGAGGTTCATCGCCGCCGCCTTGCCGCGATTCTCTTGGCGCAGATAGCCGACCGCCGGCGCGTAGCGCGACACGACGGCCTTGGTGGCGTCGCCCGAGCCGTCGTCGATCACCAGGATCTCGCGATCGGCGTAGGTTTGCGCCAACGCCGACTCGATCGCCTGACCGAGCAGTTCGGCGCGTTCGAATGTCGGGATCAGGATCGAGAACCGCATCACTTCACCCGCCGCGACGCAGCGCCGCCAGCGGCGTCTCCGCCGCCTGCAGCGCCAGGCTGAAGCCGTTGCGCCAAGTCGCCTTGCGGCGCTCGAACAGCTCGGCGAAGACGAGGCAAAGGAGCGGCGTCGCGCCAAGGATCAGCCACAGCGTCAGCGGCGAAGCCTTCGGCCACGGCGACAATGCAGCGACGACGTGCATGATCGGCAGATGGACGAGGTAGATCGAGAATGTCGCGCCGGCGAGCCAGCGGATCGCCCCGGCCTTCCGTTCCAACCATGGCGCGAACGTCTTCGACACGGCCGCGACGCCGACGATGTGCACGGCGAACAGCGCGGCGATCACATAGTCGCGACCCACCGCTTCGATCCGGTCGGCGGTCCACGACAGATTGGAGAATTGCTGCTGGTGCTGGCCGGAGAACGTCTGATAAACCGCGAAAGCGACGATCGGCGCCGCGAGCAGCAGCCAGCCGAGCCGCGGCCTGACGCGGCCGTCGGCGCACAGGCGATAGCTGAGGACGCCAAATAGCCAGATCGGAAAGAGCACGGCGACCTTGGGGCCGATGAAGACGAGCGTCGCGGCGGCTCCGAGCCAGCGCCATCCGCGCGGCGCGTACATAAACACGCCGAACGCTGCGTAATACCAGACCTCGAATCCGAGCGACCAATAGGGCCCGTCGCTGCCCGGAAAACGATGGCTGTTCCACTGTTCGCCAATGAAGAACGCCGACCGCAGCACGAGCCCCGGCGTAAACGGTTGATAGCCGACTTCGTAAACCGACCGATCGTGGGCGAGACCGATCGCGTCGACCGCGGCCGTCAGCAACAACGCCGGCATAGCGACCGAATAGATGCGCGTCGCGCGACTGATCGCATACTCGCGCCAATCGCCTTCGCGCGTGGCGTAGACATGGGCGATGACGAAGCCAGAGAGGACGAAGAAGACGTCAACCGCCTCCGTGCCGGTATAAGCGAAGAGTTTCATCTGACCGCCGGTCAGAGCGGTTTGGCTGACGTGCGACAGCATGACGACCAGCGCCGCGACCGGCCGCACGAGGTCTAGGTAGAGCGAGGTTGGACGATTCATCGTCAGTCGAAGTCCGTTGCATGCGAGACGCGCCGCCAGTCCGCCAGTCCGCTGACGAGGTCGTAGCGGTAGGCGAAGCCCGCCGCCGGCAGGCGTCTGGGGACCATGTTGGTCGACTGATAGAGCTTGCGCACCCGCATCCGATTGATGTCCGTCTTGACGCCGAGCGCGGCGAGCGCCTCGAAGCCGTACGCGACGAGGCTCAGCGCCCAGAGCGGCGCGACGACGCGGGGCGCGGGGTAGCCGGCGACGCGGGAGAAGGCCGAACAGATATCGGCGCTGGTGTAGCGCTCCGGGTGGCAGAAATTGTAGAGAAAGACGCCGTCGTTGCGCTCGCGGGCGAACATCATCGACTCGACGAGATCGGCGATGTAGCCGCAGGCTTTGACCGTATCGACGCGGCCCGGATAGACGAAGCGGCGCTGCCGCAGCGCGCGCGCCAGACGGGTGAAATTGCCGTGTTCGGCGAGGCCGTAAATGACCCCGGGACGAACAATGGTCAGCTTACGGCGCTCCGAGTCGGCCGCCTGCCATGAGCGATGGATTTCCTCGGCGAGGATCTTCGACCGGCCATAGGCGTTGACCGGCTCGAGCGGCCCGTCCTCGTCCTTTTCGCCTTCGGTCGGGCCGTAGACCGTCATCGTGCTGGTGAAGGTCAGACGCTCGGCCCCGATCGCGTCGGCGAAGCGGCAGACGTGGGTCGCGCCGTGCACGTTGGTCCAATAGTACTCCCAGTCCTCATGGCCGGGCGTCGTGTGCACGGCGGCGAAATTGTAGAGCTCGAACGGCCCTTCGCCGCACAGGTCTGGCGGCAATGGTCGCCGCACGTCGAACGCGACGTGACGGACGCCGTCGACGGCGAAGCGCGGCGCGACGACGTCGACGCTGTAGAGCTCGTCGTAGTCGCCAGCCTCCGCCAACCGCTTGAGGAGATGGGAGCCGATGAAACCGGCCCCGCCGAACACGATCGCTTTCATGCCTGCGTTCCCGTGCAACGGATCGGCGGTCGCCGCTTGCGCCGCCCGGTTATGTTATGTTATGTTTTGCGATATAACACAAGCCGCTTTCTCGCCGGCGCCGCCAGGCGCCTCGAAAACGGCGGAGCAGCGGCAATCCGAGGCAATCGAGGCGCGTCGCATGGCGGCGCGGCATGAATGTGAAGATCGCCTATTTCGTGCCCGATCTAACCGATTCAGCCGCCCGCCGGCGCGTTCGCATGTTTGTGCGCGGCGGCGCCGAGGTGGCGGTGGCGGGGTTTCGCCGCTCTCGCTTGTCGGTCGCCGGACTCGACGGCGCGCCGACGCTCGATCTCGGACGAACACGCGACGGGCGGCTGCTGCGGCGCGCCACGTCGGCTGTCAGCGCTGCGCTCAATCGCGAGCGGCTGGCGCAGTTCGTGCGCGGCGCCGACGTCGTCGTCGCCCGCAACCTCGAAACGCTGCTGCCGGCGGCGCGGGCGCGGGCGCTGTCGCCGTCGAAGCCGCCGCTCGTCTACGAATGCCTCGATATTCACCGCTTGCTCCTGTCTCGCCGCGGCGACGGCCGCCTGCTGCGCGCGATCGAGAATCGACTGTGGCGGGAGGTTGACCTCGGGCTGACGAGTTCGCCCGCCTTCATTCGCAATTATTTCCTCCCGCGCGCCTTTCCCGCGCCGATTCGCGTGATCGAGAACAAGGTGCTGGCGCCCGGACCCGACGAAAGGCCGATCCCGCGTCCCCGTCCCGCCGCCGGACCGCCTTGGCGGATCGGCTGGTTCGGAATCATCCGCTGCCGCCGCAGCTTCGATCTGCTGAGCCGCCTCACCCGCGCCGCTGGCGGCGCGATCGAGGTCGTCCTGCGCGGCAAGCCGTCGATGGCGAGCTTCGTCGATCTCGAACGGCGCGTCGCCGCCGAACCGTTCATCCATTTCGCTGGTCCCTATCGCAACCCCGAAGACCTGCCGACGATCTACGGCGACGTTCATTTCGCCTGGGCCGTCGACTATTTCGAGGCGGGCGGCAATTCCGAATGGCTGTTGCCGAACCGCATCTACGAAAGTTGCGCCTATGGCGCGCCGCCGATCGCGCTCGCCGGCGTCGAGACCGGGCGCTGGCTCACGGCGCGCGGCGTCGGCTTGGCGCTCGCCGAACCGCTGGCGGACCGACTCGCCGAGACGTTGGGCCGGCTCGACGCGGCGACCTACGTCGAGCTGGCGGCGCGCGTGGCGCAATTGCCCGCGGCCGATGTCGTCTGTGGCGACGACGAATGCCGCGCCCTTGTCGACGCCCTGGACGTCGGCGTCCGGCGCAAGCGCGCGCGCGCCGACGCTGTTGCGCCAATCGGTCAGCCCAACGCGGAGCCCGCTCCATGAGTCCATTCGCGCCAGAGACGAACGCCGCCGACCGAACCGGCGTGCTGGTCGTCATTCCCTGTCTCAACGAACAGGCGCACATCGAAACCGTGTTGCGCGGGCTGGCGGCCGAAGCGCACCGGACGCCGATGCGGATCGTCGTCGCCGACGGCGGCAGCACGGATCGCGCGCGCGCCATCGTCGAGCGCATCGCCGCACACGACCCGCGCGTTATCTTGCTCGACAATCCGAAGCGCATCCAGAGCGCCGGCGTCAATCTGGCGGCGCGGCTTTACGGCGAGGGCTGCGACTTCCTGCTGCGGGTCGACGCGCATGCGCGCTATCCCAATCGCTTCTGCGAGCGATTGCTGGCGATCCAGGCGAAGACCGACGCCGACTCGGTCGTCGTCGCCATGCGCACCGTCGGGCGCACCTGTTTCGAGCGCGCCGCCGCCGCCGCGCAAAATTCTCTGCTCGGCAACGGCGGCTCGGCCCATCGCAATCACGGCGCTGGCCGATGGGTCGACCATGGCCATCACGCCCTGTTCCGCCTCGACGCCTTCCACGCCGTCGACGGCTACGACGAGACCTTCTCCCACAATGAGGACGTCGAACTCGACCTGCGCCTGCGTGAGCGCGACTTCCGCATCTATCTCGCTGGCGGCCTGTCGGTCGACTATTTCCCGCGCGGCAATCCGCTGGCGCTGTTCCGGCAATACAGCCGCATCGGCCGCGGCCGCGCCCGCAACGCGTTCAAGCATCGGCGGCACGCCAAGCCGCGCCACCTCGTCCTCGCCTCGATCGCGCCGATCCTCCTGCTCGCCCTGCTCGCGCCTATCTCGTCGGTCTTGGTCGCGCCGGCCGCCGCCTGGGCGACCCTGTGTCTCGGCTATGGCGCGGCGATCGGTTTGCGGCTGCGCGACCGTTGCGCGACGGCTTCGGGCGTCGCCGCGATGGCGACGCAGGCCGGATGGTCGTTCGGCTTTCTTGCCGGCGTCGCGCACTGCCTGCGCGATCGCGCCGCTGCGCGCCGCCTACAACCTGCGCCGACGATTTTGAAGGAAGCCGGCGATGAACGCGCCGTTTGATCCGCCGCGCGCCGCGCCTTCCCCGCTGGTCAGCGTCGTCATGGCCAATCGCGACGGCGGCCGCTATCTCGCCGCGGCGATCGCCTCCGTGCGCAGCCAGAGCCTGCGCGACCTTGAACTGATCGTCTCCGACGACGGATCGTGCGACGACAGCGTGGCGATTGTCGAATCGGCGATGGCGGAGGACGCGCGCGTTCGCCTCGTTCGCAGTGAGGCGAGCGGCGGCCCAGCCGCCGCGCGCAATCGCGCCGTGGCGCAGGCGCGCGGCGAATGGATCGCAGCGATGGACAGCGACGATCTGATGGAGGCGAATCGTCTCGAGCGCCTGACCGCCGCCGCCCAGGTCGACGGCGCCGATATTGTCGCCGACGATCTCCTCGTCTTCGAAGACGGGGGCTCACGGCCGAGTCGGCGCTTGTTGACCGGCTCGTGGGCGTCGAACCCGCGCTGGATCGACGCCGTCGACTACGTCGCCCACAATCGCTTCTACCGCCGCGGACCCAACCTCGGCTTTCTCAAGCCGTTGATTCGCGCCGCCGCCTTTCCGAGTCCCCTCCTGCGCTACGACGAGAGCTTGCGGATCGGCGAGGATTACGACCTTGTGTTGCGGCTGCTGCTCGCCGGCGGCCAGATGCGCCTTTATCCGCTGCCGCTCTATCGCTACCGCAAACACGCCAACTCAACCTCGCACCGGCTCGACCAGCGCGCCCTGGCGTCCATTCTCGCCGCCGACCGACGCCTTTGCGAAACGATCCCCGCCGGCGACTGGCGCCTCAAGGCCGCGTGGCGTTCGCGGCGGCGATCGGTCAAACGCGCACTGAGTTTCGAGACATTGGCGACGGCGATCAAGCAACGCGACTGGGCGTGCGCGGCGACGACTGCGCTTCGCCATCCGCGCGCCGCGACCTTGCTGCGCCTGCCGCTGGCGGCTCGGTTCGAGCGCGCCATCCGCCGCCTGCGCGGCGGGGGCCTCACCGAGGGCCGGAACGCGAGCGCGGCGACTGCCGACGGCGCCGCAACGCCAAACGAGGCGGCGTCCGGCGCCATCACCGTCTGCATCTGCACGTTTCGCCGCCCAACCGGCTTGTCAGAAGCTATGGCCAGCGTTGAAGCACAGCGCCTGCCGCGGGGCGTCGAATTGACGCTCGTCGTCGTCGACAACGATTGCGAACCGTCGGCGCGGCCTTTGGTCGAACGCTTCGCCGCGAACGCCGGCTTCCCGGTCGTTTATCGGCACTGCTCCGGCGAAAACATCTCGATTGCGCGCAACGGCGCCCTCGACGCCACGACGACGCGCTGGCTGGCGTTCCTCGACGATGACGAGCGCGCCGCTGCGGACTGGCTCGCCGAATTGCTCGCCTTCAGCGCTGGCTGCCATGCGGTATTCGGCCCGTGCGAGGCAGTGTACGCCGCGCATGCGCCGTCGTGGGTGCGGCGCGGCGACTATCATTCCAACCGGATCGTCCGTCGTCACGGCGCGATCGAGACCGGCCACACCTGCAACGCCCTTATCGACGCCGCGTTCGTGCGCGGGCACGGCCTGCGGTTCGACGTCGAACTCGGCCGCAGCGGCGGCGAGGACACGATCTTCTTCCATTCCATGCGCCGCTGCGGCGCCGCGCTCGCCTATGCGCCCAAAGCGATCGTGTTCGAAGACGTCGCAGAGGGGCGCGCGACACTCGTCTGGGTCGCGCGCCGCCGTTACCGCGCCGGCCAAACGTATGCGCTGATGCTGAGGCGCTTCTCGCCGCGACGCTATGCGCTGTGGGCCTGGACGAGCCCGCTGAAGATCGCGTTGTGCTCGCTCGTTGGCGCCTCGACCTGGTTCGATGCGTCGCGCGCAAGCCGGTGGGCGATGCGCGGCGTCTTCCATCTTGGAGGGCTCAGCTACGCATTGGGGTTCGGAATCTATCAGGAATACGCCCCGCGCCGCCCTTCGCAAGCGTGACCATCGTGACGTCGCGATCATTCCGCATCGAGACGCGCCGATGACGGCGCCGCTAACGATTGCGGTCACGCGCGACCGTTACCCAACGCGATTCAATACGCCCAAACATTCGCGTCACCGCATCGAACCGACGCTGTTCCTTCCGACCCACCGGATTTCGTCGCGCATCGAGGGCATGACCCTGTTCTGGCCGACGCGCAACGACCTCATTCATTCCGTCAATCGCATTCCCGCGTTGGGACGGAGCAAATTCGTCATCTCGTTCGAGTCGCATCTGCCGCGATACTACGGCGGCGAGCGGACGCGATTCTTCGCCCATATGCGGCGACGGCTCGCCGCGCCGGAGTGCCGACGCATCGTCGCCATGTCGCAGTTCGCCCGTCGCACTTTCGAGGCGACCCATGCCGGCGCGGAAGGGGCCGCGATCCTCTCCGCCAAATTGCAGGTCGTCTATCCCAACATCGTCTTGCCGGAACCGTCGCTGGCGCCGCGTCGCGGCGGCCCACTCGAGCTTGTCTTCGTCGGCGCGCATTTCGGCCGCAAGGGCGGCGCCGCGGCGGCGCGTGCGGCCGCAATCGCCCGCCGCCGCGGTCTGCCGTTGCGTTTCCACATCATCTCAAGTCTGACCGCCGGCGGCGAAGTCTGGAGCGACCCGCTCGACCGCGCGTTCTTCGCCCCCTATCTTCGCCTGCTCGACGGCGACAATGTCGTCTTTCGCCGCTCGGCGCCCAATGCCGAGGTGGTCGAGACGTTGCGCGCCGCCGATTTCTCGATTCTGACGACGCTGAGCGACACCTTTGGCTACACCGCGATCGAGTCGCTCGCGGTCGGCACGCCAGTCGTGGCGACGCCGCAAGGCGCGCTGCCCGAGTTCATCGCTGACGGCGTTAACGGGCTAATTGCGCCGCTGGAGGTCGACGCCTTTGGCGAGTGGATCCACGTCGGCCGGTCCGACAAGGACAGTCGGCGTTTCGAGACGCTTTACCGCGACGCCATCGAGACTCTGGCTGAAGCGATCGTCGAGGCCGTACTGCCGTTCGTCGACGCGCCGGACCGACTGGCGGCGATGCGACGCGCCGCGCGCGCGACCGCTGAAGATCGCTTTGACAGCCGCAAGGCGTCGCCGATCCTCGACCGCATCTATGAAGAGAGCGCCGGCGTTCGGTGAGGATCAAGGTTTGGCGCCGCCGCTCTCGCCGGTCAGCGCCTCGAGCAGCGGCGCGCGCCATTGCAGCTTCGTCGGATCATAGGCGCCGAAGCTGGAACCGAACTCCCAATACGCGAAGCTCATGCCGCGCCGGCGGGCCGCGTCGGCGACGGCGCGCGTCCAGCGCGCACGCGATTCCATGTCCGCGGCCTGAAAGGCGCCGAACTCGCCGAGATAGAGCGGCCGCCGATTCGCCGTGGCCCAGGCGGCGGCTTTGTCGAAGTCGTGGTCGAGCCTCGCCTGTTCGTCGGCGGCGCCCGTCCAGATCGTTCCCTTCCACTTGTCGGCACCCGGCATCCAGCCTGCGCCCTGATGGGTGAAGCGCAGCGGGACGTAATAGTGGAAAGTGACGATGATGTTGCGATCATTGTCAGGCAGCGCCAGCGCCTCGAGATGGTCGAGACTGTTCCAGTAACCTGGCCCGATCACCGCCGTCCGCTTCGGGTCGACTTTGCGCATCGCGCTCAGCAGAACCGGCGCGTCCTTCGCCCATTCGCTGTCCGTGAGCGCGCCGGACGGCTCGTTGAGCAGCTCAAGGTACAGGGCCTCGGGATAGTCGCGATAGTGTTGGGCGAGCTGAGTCCAGACCGCGATGAGTCGCGGCAGGCTTTCGTCGGGCCGCTTCTCCATGCCGACGTCATGATGGTTGTCGAGCACGACGACCAGGCCGCGCGATAGCGCCTGATTGATCGCCCAATCGACCTGCGCCAGGAAGCCTGGGTCGATCGCGTAAGGCGCCGCCGCCTCGGTGTGCAGGTAGAACGCGACCGGCAATCGCACTGAATTGAATCCGGCCTGCTTGATCGCGTCGAAATAGTCGCTGCGCAGGCGCAGCGCCCAACTGGCGTTGAGGGGCGCGTCGAGAGCGTTGCCGAGATTGATTCCGCGGCCAAGGGCGCGATTGGCGCGCGCGGCGACGTCCTCCTGCGACGCGGCCGCGCTAAACGCGAGCACGAAAATCGCTGCGGCCGTCGCGAGGCGAAACCCGAGCGTGGCCCAAACGCGCGCTGCGAACGTCATCGGCGCCCTCGTACGTCTTCGCCGCGCGACTCGACCTGCGTCAGCCATTCGAGACGCAGCGCGGTTCTTGGCTGCGGCTGCGACCACGCGTTCTGGCCCGTTCCGCCGAAATCGTGACGCGCGGGCGGGCGCAGCGGCCGCCGCAACCGCGATTCGCTCCAGGAGGACGCCGGCGCCGGAGCGGCGACGAGATAGATCCAGGCCATGCAAAAGACGATCGTCGGAATCTGGAACTGCCAGAACAGGTCGACCTCGATCGGCGAGCGAAGCAGCATCAGAACGACGACGTAGATCGCGAACATCGCTTCCGGCGCCATCCGCGAAAACACCAATGCGCGGGCGATGCGGGCCAACATCGCCAAGAGCGTCACAAGAAAGATCGCCAACCCAACCAAGCCTAGATCGACCGACACCTGGAGATACGTGTCGTGGAAATGGTAGCCGGTCTTGTTGGCGACGTAACTGAGTTTCCACAGTTGCTCCGCGCCCCACGAGCCGAGCTGCCAATAGGCCTGATAGCCGACTCCCAGCGTCGGATGCGCGGCGATCGAGGCTTCGGCGGCCGACCAAAGCGTGGTGCGGCCAGTCAACGTGCTGTCTTTGCCAACGGCGTTGAGCACCTGGTCGAGGTCGCCGCCCGCGAGCCACGTCACGGCTGGGATGGCGACTGCGCAGGTCAGTAGGGCGAGCGTCCCGATCCGCGCCATGGGCGTCAGCCGCGACAGCGCCAGCGCTCCGCACACCGCCGCCGCCGTCGCCAGCGAGCAAATCAGGGCGCCGGTCGAATCCGACTGTAGCAGCAGAGGCGGCGCGCCGATCACGGCCGCCGCTCCGAGCAGCCGGAAGGCGCCCGGCTGACGCCGGTCGGCCGCCACGGCCCATCCGACCGGCAGCAGCGTCGCCACCGCCAGGCCGAAATTGTTCTTGCTGCCAAACAGGCCGACGTTGGTCGCGCGCTCGACATTGAACGCCGCCGAGACGGCGACGACCAGCGCCAACGACGTCAACAACGCCGAAAGCAGCGTTTTCGGCCGCACGCAAGACGCCGCGGCGACGGCCGTTAAGGTCGTCAGCAGGTACTCGCTCGCCGATTTGAACGTCGCTGAGGGATAGCCGGACCAGGCCGTCGACATAAGTGCGAATATCGGCAGGAGAAACAGCGGCCAACCTTCCTTTAGCCCGGCGATCAGCGCGCGTGGCCGGGCGGCGGCGATGGCGATCCACGGCGCAACATAGAGGCTGACGACCGCCGTCGAAACGCCGCCGGACAGCACCGACAACGTCCAGTCGACCAACAGCAACATCGCAAACGAGAAGAAGGCGGCGATCCAGACCGCCGCCTCGGCGCCTGGCCGTCCGAAGTCGGCGAGCGGCGGCGCGAAACCCATCGCCCCGCCCCAGCCGATCTCCCCCCCGCCGCTGAGCCCGGCAGGACGCCAATTGCCGACGACGGCGCGCGCCGCCCTCATCGCGCCAGCCGCACCGCGCGCCGCACGCCTTCGGCGAACAACTGGCGCGTCAGAAAGCCGACGATCTGCGGCGGTCCGGCGAATGGCGCGCAGAACGCGCGCGGGTTGCGCGACTTGAAACCCTCGATCACCGCAAGCCAGCGCACCCGCGCCTCGACGCTCAGCGTATGGCGGCGCAACGCACGGCGGTCCGCCGGGCGGAGATCGAACGCCGCCGCCAGCCGCGCGTCGAAGTCGCGCAAACGCTCGAGGTCGTGTCGGCTGTGCCGTCCGCTGAGCGAATTGGCCCGCACAACCGCGACGTAACCGCACGCCGGCAAGACGACGAACCGGGCGCCGAGCGCAAGCGCCTGAGCGTAAAGCGCGTAATCCTCGCCGAGGCGAAGCTCATCCGCGTAACGCAAGCCGTACCGATCGAGAAACTCCCGTCGCATCAGCGGCTTGAGGAACCCGAGTTCGCGCCGGCGACCGCGACCGCTGACGTTGCCGGCGACAAAAGCGGCGAAGTCGAGCCGCCTTCGCTCCTGCTGCCCTGTGAGGGTCCGAGGCGAGGCGATCTCGCCCAATTCGACGGCGTCGACCTGAACGATGTCGTCGGCGACAAAATCGACGCCGTCGGCGGCGGCAAGCAACCTCGCAATGCGACCGGGTCGGAAATAGTCGTCGCCGTCGAGCGGCGCGACCCAAGGCGCCGCGCCGAGCTCGAGCGCGAGGTTGCGCGCAGCCGAGGGGCCTCGATTGATCGGCAGCCGATGAACGACGACGCGCACATCACGGTTGGCGAGGGCTGTCGCCCGCGCCGCCGTCTCGTCGCGCGACGCGTCGTCGACGACGAAAACGCGGCGCACCTGCGGCTCGGCGAGCGCCGACAAGACGGCGCGCTCGATCGTGCCGGCGCAATCGAACGCCGCCACGACGACGTCGACGATGCCGCTCGCCGCCGACGCGCTCATCGCCTCACGCCGTGTAGCCGTAACGCGCGACAACGCGATCGTCGTAGTAGCCGCTCTGGACCGTCTCGTAGCGGCCGAACGCCTTCATGTCGACCTTGTTGAGGACGACCCCGAGCAGGTTGTCATGGACGCCGCGCGCCCGCTCCAGCGCATGTTCGGCGACATCGAGGCTGGTGCGGCCCCATTCGACCACCATGACGAACGTGTCGACCAGCCGGGTCGCCACCCGAGCGTCGACCACCGGAGCAAGCGGCGCGAGATCGACGACGACATAGTCGTAGCTGCCGCGCAGCGCCTCGAACAACCCGCGCATCTCCTCGCAACCGAGCAACTCGCTGCTTTGCGGCAACGGATCGGAGGTTCCGGCCGGAACAAAGGCAAAATGGCTCGCTGGGTCGCTCCACAGGACTTGGCCGACGCCTGCCCGCCCAAAGGCGGCGTCGAGCACCCCGAGATCGGCGGTCGGCGCGAGCAGGTTGGACAGATTCGAATTGCGCAAGTCGCAATCGACCAGCGCCACCCGGCCGCCGCCCAGCGCAATCGTCTGCGCCAACGCCAGGGCGACCGTCGACTTGCCCTCGTTCGGCAAGGCCGAAGTGACGCCGATCACCTTGCAACGCTTATCGAGGCCGTTCATATCGGCGGCGACCTTCACTGCGCGGATCGTCTCGGCGAAGCGCGACAGCGGCGTGTCGCCGGCGCGCCACAGCAGATTGGGATCGCGCTGAACATTGCGAGCGCTTTCCTTGCCGCCGAGGTTATAGCCAAGAAAACGCGATTCCTCAGCGTTGCGGGCGACCGGCAGCACGCCGGTGCACTCCGTCTGCAGCCGGTCTTCGACCTGCGCAGTGGTGCGGACCGCGCGATCGGCAATCTCCCGTATGGCGGCGATTGCGCCGCCGACGCCGAGCCCACCGATGAGCGACAACGCCAGAACCAGTACGGCGTTCGGCGAACTCTTGCGCAACGGCCGCGTCGCCTCGGTGATTAGACGCGCATTGGTGACGGGAAACGACGCCTGCTGCGTTGACTCGGTGTAGTGCTGAAGGAAGCTGTCGTACAGCGAGCGGTACGTCTCGGCGCTGCTCTCGAGGCTATTCAGCGTGACCTGCGCCTCATCGGCGATGTGCGAAGTCGCGATGAGCTCGTTGAGCGACTTCTGCACCGAGTCTTCGCGCGCCTTGGCGATATCGTATTCGCTCTTGTAGCTTTCGCCGATCCGCTTCAACTCGTCGCGAATCGCGTCGCGAAGCAATTGTATCTGGTTGCGGAGGTTGACCACCGCCAGGTGCTGGGCGCCGTAGCGCGCCGTCCAATCGGTCAGCCGCGCTCCATACTCCAGATATTGCTGGCGCAGCTTGGTGACGACGTCGTCATGCAGCGAGTCGGTGACGGTCGCCGCTTCGGCGCCGGCCGGATCGGGATCCTGCTCATCCAGGATGTGTTGGACTCGGTCGAGTCGCGCTTTCGCTTCGGCGGTCTGAGCGCGATCGTCGACGAGCGTCTTGTTGAGCGAGGAAATCTGCTGCTCATTGAGCAACTCGCCGCCGGTGTCGATCAGATTGTTCTTGGCGCGGAACTCGACCACCCCCCGCTCTGCGCTCGAAGCCTGGTCGCGCAGCTCCTTCAGTCTTTCCTGCAACCAATCGGCGGCGCGACGGGTGTCGTCGAATTTCACCGCCAGCGTGTCGGCGACATAGGCGTTGGCGATCGCATTGGCGACCTCGGCGGCGCGCTCGGGACTGCGCGAGCGGAAGTCGATCTCGATCGTGTACGTCAGCCCCGTTCGCTTGACCGAGAGATCGCTCTCGAATGTCGCGAGCGCGACGCGCGTGCGCTGAAAGTCCGCCGACGGCGCTGGACCGTCCGGCGCCTTGGACGGGAGAAGCGACAGGATGTGGCCGAGAACGAACCCGATCACGCCTGGACTCGGCGAATTGAATTCCGAGTCGAGGTCAAGATGCAGCTTCTGTATCACCGCCAGCGCAATGCGCTCCGATTTCAGCACTTCGATCTGCGTGTCGACGGTGGCGGAATCGACCTGCAGATCGCCGAGGGGCGACTGCTGCGGTTCGAACACTTGGTTCTTGTGCGTATCGATCAGCAGGATGGCTTGCCCCGAATATTTCGGCGGCGCGAGACTGACATAGAGACAGCCGACGACGACGGCGAGCACAGTTACGACGGCGATGACACGGCCCTGCCGACGCAGAAAGCCTGCCGTCGCGGCGTAAAGATCCGCCGCGCTCGTCGACGCGGCGTGGGGCTCGTAGGCGATCGGCGGGCTATAGGTTTGCAGCATCGGGCGACCCTAGCTTTCGAGGCCGCCCCGCTTCGTCGACCCGGCTCCGCACGTCGATTCCGGACGGGGCGGCCGCCTCGGCGCTGCGATCGCGCGGTCGGGTCTCCGGCCGCCGGCCTCCCTGACTATGTTAATAACATATTGCATATCGCAATGCAACATAGAATCGCGCGCCCACGCTTCGCCGTCAGCGCAACGCCTTTGCATTCGCCGCCGCCGCGGTGCCGAGATCGGCAGTCGACGTCGCCGCTTCGAGCAGGTTCAGGAACTTGTTGAGCTGCACCGAGGCGGCGCTGGCGGCGAAAATGATGTCCTTGTCCCGCATCTGCATCTTGGTGGCGAGGAAATAGCCGGCGGGGTCCTGGAAGCTGACGTTGTAGATCACCGGCGCCATCGGGCCCGGCTGGTTCGTCACGTCGACGCCGATCTTTGCGGCGATCTCGCGCGGTTCGCGACGATAGAGATAGACCGACGCCGGATCGGCCTGCACGTCGAGCAGCCCTCCGGCCTTCGCCACCGCTTCGGCCAGACTTATGTGCCAATTGGCGAAAGGAAACTGCCCCTGCTGGCCGGAGGCGCCGAAGGCGAGGAAGGTCTGCGGCTGCTGAAACACATAGATCGTATCGTTCGGCCACACCCAGACGTTGTTGGCGGGGTTGGCGATCAGTTCGCCGAACGGAACCGCCGCGCGCGTTCCCTTGCGCTCAAGCACGACCCAAGTGTCGTAGCCCTGATCCTTAATGCCGCCAGCCCGAGTGATTGCGTCGAGCAGGTGCTCGCCGGCCGGCTGGGCCGGGAAGCGATTTGGCGTATTGACTTCGCCCAACACGCTGATCAGCGACGTGTTCTGCGTCGCCAGCGCCACTACCGCCTGCGGATCGATAGCGCGGTTCTTGATCGCCGCGACGATCTCGCGCTGGACCTCGGTCGGCGTTTTGCCCTCGGCGCGCAGTGAGCCGGCGTAAGGCACCGAAATGTTTCCGGCGGTGTCGATCGGCTCATTGGGAAGGGTGACGAAATTGCCAGGCCGGACGCCCGCCTCCTGCGGTATGAACAGGCCGCCGGCGTTGGCCTCGAAGATCGTGGTGCTGACGACGTCGCCGATCCCGAAGCGAATCTCTGGCGGCGGTCGGCGATCGCCGAACGTCGCGGCGATTGTGCCGCCGCCGCGATCGCCGACCACGTCGACAACCTCGGGCGTCAACTTCACCAGCGCATAAGGCAGGCCGGTCGTCGACACGCCCGCGTCGACGGCGTCGGCCGAGGGACCCGCAGAGGGAAGAAGGGTTTCGCATCCGCTGAGCAAAGCGAGCGCGACGAACAGGGCCAGTTTGGCGGCGAGTTCGGCTGGAGGCACGTCACACCTCGTCGTTGCGCGGCGGCGAAGCGGCTGCTGAAGCCGGCGCGGCGGCGAATTTTCAGATTTCGATCGCCGGCTGCGTGCTCGTCGCGCTCCCGGCGCCCCTCCCCCGCGACAGCGCGACGTGCCGCGGAACTGACCGCGCGCGCCGATCCGTGCGATTGTCGAGAGCGACCGGCAAGCCGCGCTTGCGAGCTAACGATCCGTCGCGGCGGACGCTTCAGGAGGCGCGCGCCAACTCCGCCAAGGCGGGTTCGAACTGCGGCTTACCCACGCCGCGATAAATGAAGCCGAGCCTCTCCACCTCTTCCGGCGGATAGACGTTGCGCAGATCGACCAGCGCCGGGCGCATCATCACCTGTTTCAGTCTGGCCAGATCGAGCGCGCGGAATTGCTCCCATTCGGTGACGATCACGAGAACGTCGGCGCCCTCGGCGCAGGAATAGGGGCTGTCGCAATAGGTCACGTCGGAGAGCGCCGCCTTGGCCTGCTGCATGCCAACCGGATCATAGGCCTTGATCTTGGCGCCCATGTCCTGCAGCGCGTTGATCAGCGCGATCGACGGCGATTCGCGCATGTCGTCGGTGTTCGGCTTGAACGTCAGGCCGACGATCGCAACCGTCTTGCCGCGCGGCTTGCCGCCGAGCGCCTCCGCGACTTTGCCCGCCATGGCGCGTTTGCGCTGGTCGTTGACCGCGACCACCGTTTCGATAATGCGCTGGGGCGCCCGGTGGTCCTGACCGATCTTGACCAGCGCCGTCGTATCTTTGGGGAAACACGACCCCCCGAAGCCAGGCCCCGCGTGGAGGAACTTCGAGCCGATACGGTTGTCGAGTCCGACGCCGCGCGCCACTTCCTGCACGTCGGCGCCGATCCGTTCGCACAAATCGGCGATTTCGTTGATGAACGTAATCTTGGTAGCGAGGAAGGCGTTAGCGGCGTACTTAATCAGCTCCGCCGCGCGCCGCCGTGTGTTGAGGATCGGCGCGGCGTTGAGATAGAGCGGGCGATAGAGCTGCGCCATCGTTTCGCGCGCGCGCTCGTCCTCGGTGCCGATGACGATGCGGTCGGGGTGCTTGAAATCGCGGATCGCCGCCCCCTCCCGCAGGAATTCCGGATTGGAGACGACGGCGAAATCGGCGTCTGGACGCGTTTCGCTGACGATTCGCTCGACCTCGTCGCCCGTCCCGACCGGCACAGTCGACTTCACCACGACGACGGTGAAGCCCGACAGGCTGGCGGCTACGGCGCGCGCCGCTTCGTATACATAAGAGAGATCAGCGTAGCCGTCGCCGCGCCGCGACGGCGTGCCAACGGCGATCATCGCCACCTGCGCGCGCTCGACCGCGCCGGCGAGAAATAGGGAGAACGACAAGCGTCCCTCGCGCACGTTCGACTGAACGAGTTGCGACAGGCCCGGCTCAAAAATCGGCATTTCGCCGCGCTTCAGCGCTTGGATCTTCTCGGCGTCCTTGTCGACGCAGACGACTTCGTGGCCGAATTCGGCAAAGCAGGCGGCCGACACCAGCCCAACATAGCCAGCTCCGATCATCGCAATGCGCATCCGCGTCTCCCGTCGTTGCGGTGGCGGCGTAAACGCCGACGTACCGCCACTATGTTAATTACGAGTATCATACATAACATAACCACGGTCAACAGCGTTTGTCGGCGACCACGCCGCTCCGCGCTCCAAGTTCGATGATCATGACAGCGCGAATTCGCGCTGACTGACGGCCGCCGGCGCGAAACCGACGCCGTTCGTTCAATCGACGGAACTGACGCCCGCCGATCCTCCAGGCGAGCGTTCGCGCTCTTTCAGCATCCGACCGAGCGTCGCGTTGTGCACCTTCACCCGCGTGATCTGGTCACGCAACGCGAAATTCGCGGCTTCCAGGGCCTCGATCTCGCGTTTTCGAGCGGACTCCTCCGCGAAACGAAAGTCGTCGACTGTCGTTTGCAACCGAATCGAGATTTGGCTCGTCAAACCAACGGGCATCGGCTCCCTCCGGCGTTAACGACTCGAGATAGGCCGGCGCCAAATCCGCGTGGCTGAACGGCCCCGATGGATCCCAACCCGGGTGTCGTTTCTCCCCGTCGTCGTCGCGCCGACCCAACGCGCGCGAGATTGACGTCTTCGTTTGGCGCGACGCGCCCGTATGTGAATTCCGCCCGGAGCGCCTTCTTGCGGGGCGACGACTCCCGGAGCGTCTCTCGGCCGCGTTCCCCGACGGCGCTCCGCCGAGCGCGCTGACTGCATACGCCATCCGAGAGGCGATGCTGCGGCGCCACATCAAAAATTTATGCTCGGCGAAGAATTTGGTGATTTGATGGCTGAAATGAGATTGGTAACATTGTAGTGTTATCCGAATGCGACAATGCGCAGGACGCGGTCCCGTCGAGCCGGGCGGACAGCGTTACGTTCGGCGCTTTGCGCAGTCGCGTTCGGCTCGCGCGTTTTGTATAATTGACCTGTCGGGCGGCGCACGGGTCAACGGCGAAGGGAGACTCGGACTAAATCGTCCTGACGTAAGTCATACATATAACCAAGTTACGTGCGAAGCGCATGCGGTGCGCAATGTTATCGGCGGCGTTGCGGGATGTCGCCGAGCCCTGGCGCCAATTGGCGCAACATTGCGTTCCGAATGAAATGGGAACGGGACAACGTTGTTGCAGGGTCCCGACTGTTAGCGAACGTCGACGGAGGCCGTCTAGCGCAACGCGGGAGAGGATTGTGAAGAGGAAGAGGCATTCGGTGCCGGAGATCGCGGCTAAGCTGCACCGCGCCGATCAGATGGCGACTGATGGGATGCTGCAGAGCGACATCGCGCGCGCGCTCGGCGTCAGCGTGATGACCTACCATCGATGGCGAGCAAGCCGCGCCGCATCGACGAAAGCGAGCGAGACGCCGGTCGTGGGGGCAAGGCCGCAGATCGCTCGTCCGGTCGACCGCGAGCAGACGGGCGAGCTTGAGCGCCTGCAGATCGAGAACTTTCGGCTGCGCAAGTTGCTCACTGATCTGTTGCTCGAAAAGGCGAGGCTCGAGGAGACGCTTTCGCCAAGGGCCGGCGCAGCGGCCGATCCTCGCCCGACCGGCGGTCGCCACGACGGCTCGGAGACGTGAACCCAACGGGCCGCGCGCCTTCCAGCGCGCGCGCCTCGCGACCGGGTCGGCAGTCGCGGGCCAGTCTGTTCCACTCTCGATCGCTCGCGCGACCGCGGCGCAGACGCCTTCTCGCTTGGAAGAGTCGGCGTTGCGAGAGAAAGGCGCGGCCACAGCTTTTGCTCGAGAGGCGGCCGAAAGGGCTGTGACGACGTCTTGTCAGACACTAAAGCGCGCCGAACGGCTGAGCGTCACGATCCGGCGTTTCCTCGGATGGCGCGGAATCCAAAGCCTCAGGGCTTTATCAACCGCTTGATAAGCGGCATCGTGCTGAACCGAACTGAGTGAAGCCAGCTTCAAGGGAGCACTGCGGCGGAGCGAGCGGCGTCCCGACATAGCTGCCCGTCGTGACGATCGACCCGGCCGGCACGCCCGCAGCGAACCGGAGCTTGTTGACCAGCGCGACGGCTGGAGCCAAAGGATCGCGCAACGGATGGCCGCCGCGCCGCCGAACGACGTCTTCGCCATCGATCGCGACATACGCTTCGAGCTCGCTGAGATCGAACCGACGCCAGTCCGAACGTGGTTCTCCGACCACGAATGCGCCATTCGACATGAAATCGGCGACGCGCTCGATGAGGGGCGTTTCTTCGTAAGACGCGAACCGCGTGTCGGCGATCTCCAACCCGGCCAGAGCTGTCGCCGCTTCGGCGACCTCGTCGTGCGCGTAGTCGCGTTGGCGCTGCGGCAGGGCGCGATCGAAGCGAAAGGCGATTTCCGCCTCCGCGCCGCGCATCGCATAGCGGCTTGCATCGATTTCGGCGCCCGAGGCGTAGAGTCGCGAGCGCACAATGACGCCGATCAGCGTCCCGTGCTCCGGCGACGCCGCGACCTTCCAGCCAGCGATCGAATCGCTGATTTCGTCGACCAGCGCCAACTCGATCGCGTAGGCCTCGTCGCCATCGCGCGGTCGGCAGGCCTCCGGCAAACGCGACAGCCGCTCGCCAGAAAGGCGCGCCGCGGCCAGGAGGCGCGCGGCCCGGCGAATCGCGCTCGGCTCCATGATCGCGCGCTCAGTCGCCGCCGGACTCGGAGAGTGTCGCCATGGCGGCGTCGACGCCGCCGGCGCCGCACGGAATTTCCGCCAACTTCAAGCCCATCTCCACCCCGGCGAGCGCGCCGATCAGCGACAGATCGTTGAAGTCGCCGAGGTGGCCGATGCGAAAAACGCGGTCTTTGAGAATGCCGAGACCGTTGCCGAGGCTCATGTTGAAATGGCGCAAAATAAGGGCGCGCAGCGCGTCGGCGCTATGGCCCTCGGCCAGTCGCACCGCGGTCAGCGACGACGAATAGTCGGACGGCGCCTGGCACTGCAGCTCGACTGCGCCCGCCTCACCCCAGGCGCGGACGGCGGCGCGGGCCGCCGCGGCATGGCGGTCGTGGCGGGCGAAAACGTTCGCCAAGCCCTCTTCCTCGAGCATGGCGAGCGCCTCCTGCAGTCCGCGCAGCAAGTTGGTCGCCGGCGTATAGGGAAAATAGAAGCCGGCGTTGGCGTCGAGCATCGGCCGCCAATCCCAGTAGCTGCGTGGCGACCTGGCGGTTTTCGACGCGTCCAGCGCCTTTGCGCTGATGGCGTTGAACGACAGGCCGGGCGGCAGCATCAGCCCCTTCTGGCTTCCCGCGACCGTGACGTCGACGCGCCATTCGCCGTGGCGATAGTCGATCGAGGCAAGCGAGGAAATCGTGTCGACGATGAGCAGCGCCGGATGCCGCGCAGCGTCGATCGCCGCGCGCACGGCGGCGATCGGACTGACGCTGCCGGTCGAGGTCTCGTTGTGGACGACGCAGACGGCGCGAATGCGATGACCCTTGTCGGCCTGTAGCGCCGCCTCGATCGCGGCGGGATCGGCGCCGCGGCGCCAGTCGGTGTCGAGGATGATCGGCTCAAGGCCGAGCCGCGTCGCCATTTCGCTCCACAAAGTCGCAAACCAGCCGGTGCGGACCATGACGACCGCGTCGCCGGGCGACAGCGTGTTGACCAGCGCGGCCTCCCAGGCGCCGGTGCCTGAGGCGGGAAAGACGACCACCGGCCCGTCCGTCTTGAACACGCGCTTCAGGCCGGTCAGCGCCGAGCGGCCGAGATCGGCGAAGGTCGGGCCGCGATGATCGATCGTCGGCTCGGCGATCGCGCGCAGCACGCGCCCAGGAACGTCGGTCGGGCCGGGAATCTGGAGAAAATGGCGACCAGGCGCGCGAGCGTTCATGCTTCAATCCTCTAAGATGGGCAGCGGCGGGATTGCGGTCGCGGCCGCGCGGGCGAACGCAAGCAGCGCGTCGTCGGCGCCGAACGCCGCCACGAGCTGCGCGCCGATCGGCAGGCCGGAGCGCGACAGTCCAAGCGGCAAACTGATCGCCGGCGCGCCGGCAATGTTCGCCCAACCGGTGAAGATCGCGTGGTCGCGCGGGCCCGCGGGGCGTCCGTCGATCACGTCAGGATAGGGCGTCTCGGCCGGCCACGGCAGCGCCGCGGCAGTCGGCGTCAGGACGAGGTCGACCTTGGCGAAAAGCTCGGCGCTGAGGCGCCTGAGCGCAATTGTCTTGTTGAGCGCGTCGAAATAGTCCGTGGCGGAGAACGCGCGTCCCTCCGTCGCCATCGCCCGCGCCGCGGCGCCCGCCTTCGCTTCGAAGCTTGGGTTCTCGCGCATCAGCCAGGCGACGCCGGCGCGCGACACGACCTGCCAAACGCGCGCGACGGCGTCGAGATCGAAGAATGCGGGCGCAGTCTGCACATCATGGCCAGCCCGCTCGAGCCGCGCCGCAAACGCCTCGACCGCCGCCGCGACTTCCGGATCGACTGGCGCCGCGCCGAAGCGCGGAATGTAGAGCGCGCGCAAACGCCGCCCCGGCCACGGCGCAGCGGAAGCATAGAGCGAGCGCCGATCGCGCGCGTCCGCGCCTTTGAGCGCGGCGTCGAGCAGCAGCGCATCGTCAACCGTGCGGGTCAGCGAGCCTGCCGTCTCGAAATCGGCGAGGATGGCGGGAAATCCGTCGATGCGCGGCCAACGCCCGGTTGATGGCTTGAAGCCGACGAGGCCGGTGTGACAGGCCGGCCGGCGCACTGAACCGCCGCCGTCAGCGCCGAGGGCGGCGGGAACGAAGCCCGCGGCGACGCTCGCCGCGCCGCCGCCGGTCGAGCCGCCGGGCGTCAGCTCCGGGTTCCACGGGTTTCGCGTCACACCGAACAGGTCGTTGCGCGTGTAACCTTCGAGGGTGAATTCGGGAACGTTGGTCTTGCCGAGCACGATCGCCCCGGCCGCACGCAGCCGCGCGACCGGCAGTTCGTCCTTGGCCGGATAAAAGTCGGCGAGCGCCCGGCTTCCCCAGGTCGAGGGAAGCCCGGCGACGTGAAGGCTGTCTTTGATCGAGATCGGCACGCCCTCGAGCGGCGAGCGCGCCTCGCCGCACGCCAGCCGCCCGTCGCTCTGCTCGGCCGCCTCCAGCGCGCCCACTTCGTCGAGCGCGACGAAGCTGTTCAACCGACCGTCGCGTTTGCGGATGCGCGCCAAGCTGCGCTCGACCAGCGCCTTCGACGTCAGGCGGCCAGCGACGAGCGCGGCCGCGAGGTCGGCGATCGATTCCGGCTTCGCGGCCATCTCAGCGTTCCCAAGGCAAAGGCTGGCCGATCGAAGCCGGCATGCGCGACGAGCGACCGAGCCCGGCCAGGACCGCGAGCGCGATGAGATAGGGCGCCATCTGGACAACGTAGGAACTGACTGGAACGCCGAAGCCCTGCAGCCGCAGTTCGAAGGCTTCCGCCGCGCCAAACGCGAGACAGGCGACGGCGGCGCCGAACGGGTTCCAGCGAGCGACAATCAGCGAAGCGAGCGCGAGATAGCCGCGCCCGCCGGTCATGCCGTCGGTGAAGGTTCCGACCTGTTGCAGCGACAGCACCGCGCCGCCAAGGCCGGCGATCGCGCCGCCGACGACAATGGCGACGACGCGCACGCGCATCGGCTCGATGCCGGCGGCAAACGCCGCCTCTGGGTTCTCGCCGACCGCGCGCAGCGTCAGACCCCATTGCGTGCGCCGCAGCAAGAGATCGAGCGCGACGCAGCCGAGGATCGCCAGATAGGTCAGCGGCGGCAGCGCGAAAAGGAGCGGCCCGACGCCGGGCAGATCGACGAGGCCGGGGATCGGCCAAGCCGCAAGCGGGGCCAGGTGAATGGCGATCGGCCGGCCGCCGCCCGCCATGACGCGCAGCAGATAGCTGGTGAGGCCGGCGGCTAGAATGTTGGAAGTGAGGCCGGTCACCATATTGTCGGCGCGGAAGCGCGCCGTCACAATCGCGACGACAAGCCCAATCCCAGCGCCGCCGATGAGCGCCAAGACCACGCCGACGAGGGCGTTGTCGGTCGCCCAGGCGCCGACCGCCGCCGCGAACGCCCCCATCAGCATCATGCCTTCAAGACCGACCGCGAAGACCCCGGCCCGTTCCGACAGAATGCCGCCGAGCGCCGCCAGCAGCAGCGGGCTCGCAATGCGAATGGCGGCGGCGAGGAAGTCGATCATGCGCGCCTCACCGTCGCCGCAAGAACGAACAACATCGTCATGCCCTCGATGACGGCGACCAACGCCGAGGGCACGCCGATCTGACGCTGCATCGACAGCGAGCCCGCTTCGAGCAGCCCGACGAACAGCGCAGCGGGAATGACGGCGAGCGGCTCGAGCGCGCCGAGCAGCGCGACGGTGACCGCCTTGAAGCCGAAGCCGGTCGAGAACCCCTCGATCAGCCGATGATGCATCCCGAGCACCTCCACGCCGCCAGCCAGCCCGGCGAGCGCGCCGGCGAGCAGCATCACGCCCCAGGTCAGGCCATTCATCGAGAACCCGGCGTAGGCGGCGGCGCGCCGCGATCGCCCGGCGACGCGCAGCGCGAAACCAAACGGCGTCAGCCACAGAATGAGCGACAGCGCGGCGGCGGCGACGACGGCGACGACGACGCCAGCGTGTGCGCCGAGATCCGGCGCCTTTCCCAGCCAGGCGGCGGCAGGAAGCTCCGGCGATTGGAGAAAGCCGGCGCCAGTCTGGCCAAGCGGTCCGGCGAGCGTCTGCTGGACCAGGAGAAGCGCAATAAAGTTGAGCAGCAGAGTCGCCAGCACCTCGTGGACGCGCCGGCCGAGGTGGATCGCCGTCGCGACGGCCGCCCAGGCGGCGCCGAGCGCCGCCGCGCCAACGAGCGCGACCATCGCGGCGGCCGGCGACGGCGTGTCCGGCCAGTGCAACGAGACCGCCGCCGCGCCGACGCCGCCGAGCGCGATTTGCCCTTCCGCGCCGATATTGATGACGCCAGCGCGAAAGCAGACGGCGACGCCGCCGCCTGCCAGCAGATACGGCGTCGCACGGTTGAGGGCGACGCCGAGCTGGTGTGGCGAGCCGGCGGCGCCGGCCGCCATAGCGGCGAAGGCGGCGGCGGGGTTGCGGCCCGAGAGCGCCACGAGCAGCGCAGCGCTGACGGTCGACAGCGCGATCGCCGCGGCGATCCGCCAGGCGAGCTGGTCGCCGACGTGAAAGCGCCAAGCGGCGAGCGCTGGCAGGCGCGCCGGCGCGGTGGGCGGCGCTGCGTCGGTCACGCCGCTCGCCCCGACATCCACAGGCCAATCTGTCCGAGATCGGCCTCTCGCCGCGCGACGACGCCGGCGAAGCGGCCGTTCGCCATTACGGCGACGCGGTCGGCGACATCGAGCACCTCGTCGAGCTCGGAGGAAAAATAGACAATGGCCGCGCCGGCGGCGCGCAGCGCCAGCACGCGCTCGACGACGAAGCGGGTCGCGCCGGGATCAAGCCCCCAGGCGGCCTGGTGGGCGATCAGCGCCGCCGGCTTGCGGTCGAGCTCACGCGCAACGACGATCTTCTGCTGATTGCCTCCCGAGAGGCGCCCGGCTGGCGTCGCCGGATAGGGCGCACGGATGTCGTATTCGCGCATCAGGGCGCGCGCCTTCGCGTCGCGAGCGGCGCGCGACAGGAAAAGCCCACGCGAATAGGGCGCGCGTCGGCTGTCGCGCAGCATCAGGTTTTCGGCGATCGACAGGCTTTTCACCAGCGCGGTGGAGGATCGATCGGCGGGCATGTAGGCGAGCCCGGCTTCCGTCCGCGCCGCGATGCTCGCCTCGACGAGCTCGAGACCATCGACCGAAAGCGCGCCGCCGTGCGGACGGCGCAGCCCTGCGAGCGTCTCAACCAGCTCGAGCTGGCCGTTGCCGTCGACCCCGGCGACGCCGAGCACCTCGCCGCCTTTGACGGCGAACGACAGCGGCCCGAGCCCGGGCCCTTCGAGATTGGTCACGATGAGGCGATCGACCTTGCTCGACGCCTGTCGCGCCATATGTGGCGCTGTCGTGTCGCGTCCGACCATCATTTCTGCGAGCTGCGCCCTGGTGACGGCGCCAACCGGCGAGCGCCCCGATACGCGCCCGGCCCGCAGCACCACCACGCGATCGCAAACGTCCAGCACTTCGGGAAGCTTGTGGGTGATGAAGACGACGCCTTTGCCCTGCTCGCGCAGCCGGCGCAGGATCGTCAACAAGTCGGCGACTTCGCTCGGCGCAAGATTGGAGGTCGGCTCGTCGAGAATCAGCAGCTCCGCCTCGCGCAACACCGCCTTGAGAATTTCGATCCTCTGCCGCCGGCCGAGCGGCAGATCAGCGACGACGGCGTCGGGATCGAGATCGAGACCGAAGCGGCGGCTCGCCTCGTGGATGCGCGCCGCCATCTCGGAACGCTTCAGCAGCCGCCCAGCCTCTGCCCAGCCGAGCATGACGTTGTCGACCACCGTCATCGCTTCGATCAGCATGAAATGCTGATGGATCATGGCGACGCCCGCCGCCATGGCGTCGGCGGGGCGATGTCCGCCAAGCCGTCTGCCGCGAAAGACGATGTCGCCCGCATCGGCCGGGATCATGCCGAACAGCACTTTCATCAAGGTGCTCTTGCCTGACCCGTTTTCGCCGAGCAGACCGAGAATCTCGCCGCTGGACACATCGAGGTCGACGCCGTCGTTGGCGCGCACGGCGCCAAAACAACGGACGATTCCTCGCATCTGCAGCAGGGTGGTCATCGCGAGACTCTGGAAAGGGAGCGAGATCGGACGGCGCTCGAACGGCGCTCGACAAGCGAACGCCGTCCGACGGAGCGGATCGATCAGCTGCCGCTGCGGGCGTCGTTCTCGGTTGGCACGACCTTCAGCGCGCCGCTCTTGAATCGCGCCGCCATGTCGTCGAGTTCCTTGACCACGGCTGCCGGCACGATCGGATTGAACGCCTTGCCCTCGGCATATTGCAGACTGGCGCCGGTCACCGGCGCGGTGTCGTAGCCGTATTGGACGAAGCTGCCGAACAACTTGCCGCCCTTCACCTGATCGGCGGTGCTGCCGAACATGCCGGGCCAATCTTCGATGATGTTGGTCAGGACGAGGTCGGGGGCGATCTTCGTCTGGTCGAAACCGCGGCCAGTCGCATAGACATGTTTCTCCTTCGCCGCCTGGACGAGGCCCGTTTCAGCCGCGTTGAGCTTGCCGGTGACGAAGTCGGCGCCCTGCCCGATCAGCGACAGCGCCGCCTCCTTGGCCTCCGCGGCGTCTTCCATGTCCTTGATGTAAAGAATTGTGACCTGCGCGCCCGCCTTGGTCGCGCAGAGGCGGAATCCGCCAGCCTGCGCAGTGATGTTGGGCACGCCTTGCAGGCCGTAGACCCCGGCCACCTTGTGGGTCTTGCTCATTCTCGCGGCAAGAACGCCGAGCTGGCACCCAAATTGGGCATTGTTCCAGTCGATCGACATGACGTTGGGCGCCTTGCCCTCGTTGCCGCTCACCGCGATGAACTGCGTCTTCGGGAATTCCGGCGCGACCTGCTCCATGGCGGAGACGAAGCGGCCGGAGTGGCCCATGACGATTTCGTAGCCTTGATTGGCGTAGTCGCGCAGCGCTTCGCCCTCGTCGGCGTCCGAGACGTTCTCCGAATAGGCGGTCTTGAACCCGTGCGGCTCCAGGCTCTTGAGAATCGAATAGCCGAGCGCGTTCCAACTCTGATCGTTGGCGCTTCCCGGCAACAGGATCGCGGCCTTGTCTTCGGCCTTGGCGGCCGAAGCGGCGACGAGCATGGCGCAGGCCGCGAGAATGGCAGTCGACGCGCGTAACAGGTTTACCGGTGAAGACTTTTGCATGGGGGCGCCTCTTCTTTTCAAAACTACTCTTCGAACGTTCGCCGCCGAATCGGCCTTCGATCAGACGCGCACAATGGCGGCGATCGGCGCCTCTCCGGGCCTGCATTGGTGCTCCGTACCGCCGGAAACGAAGATCGCGGCGTCGCCGGTCACAGACGTGATCACCGCGCCGAGCGCGGCGCGCGCGTGGCGCTCGTAGTTGATGTCGGCGTCGGACAGCATCGTCGTGCGACGACCGCGCAGCATGCCGCTCGGCGGCGCCTCCGCCTTGGCGAAGATCGCCACGATGCGTTCGGGATCGATCGACGCGTCCCGACTGCCGCTCGCGTTCCTCACAGCGCTGCGAACAGCCTCGGAGTCGACGACGTCGCCAAGCGTCGCGTGACCGATGCGCAAGTCGCCGCCAGCGCGCTCGGAATTGCCGAACAGCAGCACCTCGCAATTGCGCAGTTCGCCGCCGGCCGAGGTGTTGGCGACGCTTGAAAAGAGATCCAAGCGCTGGGCGATCGCGCCGTCGCTAACCTCCGCTTCGCTCACCTCTCCCAGAGCGACCGCCACGCCGAGCGCCGTCGCGCCGCGCGCGAATGGCTTTGATCCGTTGGGATCGCGGGTCACGAGCTTGGCGCCGCGCTTGTCGGCGTCGGCGACCGCCGCCGGCGTCAGCAGCGGGCCTTTGACCTGGACATAGTGTACGTCGCGCGCGTCCGAGATCTGCGCTTCCGCCTGGGCGCGCCGCACCGCCGCGGCGACCTCGCGCACTTCGCTCATCGTGCCGATTTCCTCCGGAGCGAAGTCGCGGGTGACGGCGACGCCCATCGCCAAGCGCTTGCCCCCGCTCGGCAGCGCGGCGCTCGATTTCGTGAACAGCGTCGCGTGCGGGCTGAGCACGCCTTCGGTGCCGCCAGACCAGACGAAGGCGACACGCTTCGTCACCTCCTCCGGCGAAAGTCTGAGCCGCTTGGCGATCGCCAGCGTGAACGACAGCGTCGCGAAGCCGCGCGTGAAATCGTTGGCGCCGCCGTTGCCTTCCGTCTTGCCGATCATGGCGACGATTTCCGCCGGATCGACAGCGCCCGCGTCGATCAGCCGCTCGAGCGCGGAGACGTCGCTCGGACTGTTCATCGCCAATTTGTGGACGCCGATCCGCATGAAAAGTCTCCAAACCGATGAGCGAACTCTAGACGCGGCCCTTGCTCGCGCAATAGAAATGGAAGCTTTTTCACGATGCGGAATGCCGGGCGGTTCGCCGGAGGACAGGAAATGACAGGTCGCCAAGGGGTCGCGCCGAGATCGACTCGGACTGAGAAATCAACGAGTTCGCTCGAGCGCAGCGGCGCCGTGCAATCGTTGATGCGCGCGCTTTCGCTGCTCGACGAACTGGCGGAGAACGACGACGGCCTGCCGCTCACGGCGCTGGCGCGATCGGTCGGTCTGCCGCCGTCGAGCGCCCATCGGCTGCTGACGACCCTGCAGCGCAAGCGCTTTGTGCGCTTCGATCAGGCGACGATGGCGTGGCGGATCGGCGTTCAAGCCTTTGTCGTCGGCGCCGCCTTCGCCCGCTCGCGCGAGGTCGCGACGCTGGCCATGCCGTACATGCGGCAGTTGATGGAGAAGACCGGCGAGACGGTGAACCTCTATGTGGTCAACGGCGCCGACGCGATCTGCATCGCGCAGGTGCAAAGCCGCCAGGTGCTGCGCGCCATTTCCCGTCCCGGCGGCGGCCTTCCGCTCGAGCAGTCGGCCGCCGGCAAGGCGATCCTCGCCCGGATGACGAAAGGTCAAGTTGAGGACGTTCTCGGCAAACATGCCAGTGCTGACTCGAAGAGAAGTTCTGCCGCACGCCTACGCAAGCTTCATGCCGAGCTCGCGCGAATTCGCGCCCGCGGGTACTCCCTCGACGACGAGCAGGTCGCGACGGGCCTGCGCTGTATCGCCGCCGCCGTCCTCGACGAGCACGGCGCGGCGTTGGCGGCGGTGTCGATTGCCGGTCCGACTTCGCGATTGACCGACCACCGTCTTTCTCGATTGGCGGAAACGGTCATCGCCGCCAGCGACGCCGTCACTCGGGATTTCGGCGGCGTTGAGCGGACTTCCTAGACGCCCCAGCGGTGAAGCTGCGAACGGGACCGATGTCTTTGACGCCAACATCCGCTGCAAGTGCGACGCCGATCGGCGTCGGAACCCCCGCGCCGAAAGACCGCCGAATGCCCATCCGGCGGTCTTCGAGCCTGAGGCGATCGAAAGACTTAGGCGACCGACGAGAGAAGACGCCGCCGCCGAAGAGATCCTGTTTTAGCGGGCCCTTGTCCGGTCGATCGCCGCTCGGGGCGACTTTGACGGCGCCCAGGACCGATTCGATGGCAACGCCATCCTGCCGCCGACAGCCGGAAGGCCGCGCGAACCGCGGCCTGTAAAATGTGTGTAAAGTTGCCGCAAAACGCCGGCCGCAAATCCGGCTAACACTTAAGCCATTGAAATATAAATGTGATTTTAGCGGCAGGTTTAGCCGCTTCGCGCCATTGACCGGCGACACGTGGATTTTCCGAGGCCAGCATCGAGCGTTACGTGGCGACGCTGCCAGCGGCAACCGCGCACGACCCGTTTCTGTCGCTAAACCGACCCGAACGCACGCTCGACGGCCACGAGCGGCCGGCGCGAGGGTCGTCGGCTACAAGCTCGAGACCGCTGTCGACGCCAGCGCCGCCAGGTCGTGGCTCATGGGGCGAGGCGCCTCGCGCACCGGCATTCGATTTCCAACGGATCGACGCATTTCGTCAGCGTGGACCGCTTTAACGCTATCGATGACCGTTTCGCCGGCACGAACTGTATTCACAATCTCCGTCCGCAACGCAGCAATCGGATCGCCCGCCGGCGTCGATCCTCCCCGTGCGTAGATTCCGAGTCTCTCGCTCGTCGAGCGTCCAGCCTATGCAGAAGAAACGTCGATGTTCTGTCCTCAAGCGACGGGGCGGCGACATTGAGGAGTGAGCGTCGATCGACGCAGAAGAGGAGACAGTATGAGAACGCTTCATCTAACCGGACTCGCGCTCGCCATCGCAACGGGATTCGCCTTGCCGCTGGCTGGTTCGGCCGAAGCCGCGATGGGCGGGGCCCTTCCTTCGACTCAGGTCCTCCCGGTCGAACAGGCGCAGTTCTTCTTCCTTGGCCACAATTTCTGTTGGTACGACGACGGCTGGCAAGGCCCGGGCTGGTACTGGTGTAACTACGCGTGGCGCTCCGGTTATGGCTGGGGCGGCGGCGACGGCTGGCATGGCTGGAACCGAGGCCAGTGGCACGGCAATCGTGGACCGGTCGGACGTTCGCCGAACTACGCCCCACAGAGCAATGTCGTTCGCTCGCCCCAGCAATTCAGGCCCATGAACAATGTCGTCCGCACGCCCCAAATCAAGAGCGGCGCTTTCCACCATGGCGCAGCCCCGAATGGCGCAGGGCCTAAAGGCGGCGCCGGCCCGGGCGCTCGTCCATGCCCGCAAGGCAAGTGCTAAGCGACGGATTGGCTGTTCCGTCCTGACGCGCCGGCTCCCCTCGCCTGCGGGCGGCGCGAGTCGGAATTGAGGAGGCGAAAGCGGCGTCTGGCGATGGGACGGCACTGAGCGACGGAGAGGGCGGGATGCGGCGCGTATAGAAACGCTCCGGCTTCCGCCCTTGCCACACGACGGGAGGCGCACAGCCACGCTGACGCCAGACGCTGCTCAGCTGAAAAGAAGAATCATCCCCATCGTCTGCGCATTCTTCAAACATCGCAGCGGGAGCGCATGCCCATGAACATCAGCATCGCCCACCTTCAACCCATCGTCTCCCTGATTGCCGGCGTTCTCATTCTGATGATGCCGCGATTGCTCAACTATATCGTCGCCTTCTTTCTGATCGTATCGGGAATCCTTGGCCTCGGGCTCATTCACTAGAGGCCATCGCAGCCAAGAACGCTCGGATCCTGCGCGACAAGAGACGTCGAACGGCGACCCACCAAAGGACAACCCGTCACGAGCGACTCCAAGGGCGGCGTATCATGACTTTTGCGCATGTATTGCGCGCGTTCGCGCTGAGCGCGGCGCTGCTGGCCGGCTGCGCAAGCGACTCACGCACGTCCTTCACCGAATCCGAACAGATGACCGCGGTCGCCATCGGCGCGCCCAGCATTCGATATTGGGCCGACGCCACGGCGAGCGCGTTGCAAGACGCCGCGCGACCCGCCGTGGTGCAGAATGGGCGACCGTTCGTTTATCTCGCCCTCTCCGGCGGGGGAGGGGGCGGCGCTTTTGGCGCGGGCGTTCTCAATGGCTGGAGCGAGTCCAGGACGCGCCCGGAATTCACCGTTGTCTCAGGCGTGTCGACCGGGGCGCTGATCGCTCCTTTCGCCTTTCTCGGACCCGACTACGACGTTAGGCTCAAGCAAATCTACACCAATGGCGAGGCGCAGCGTTTGATCGGTCAGCCCAATCCCCTGGGAGCGTTGTTCGGTTCCGGGGTGCTGGGTCCTGAGCGCCTGCGCCGCCTGGTGGGACGCTATCTCGATGACGATGTCATCGAGGCGATCGCGCGCGAAGATCGAAAGGGGCGACGCCTGTTGGTCGTCACGACCAATCTCGACGCGCAGCGCGCCGTCGTCTGGGACATGGGCGCCATCGCCGCAAGCGGCGACCCGAAAGCCTTCGAATTGTTCCGCGACGTTCTCGCCGCTTCCGCCAGCGTTCCGGTCGTCTTTGCGCCGCAACTGATCAATGTCGAAGCGGACGGCAAAGTCTTCCAGGAGATGCACGCCGACGGCACGCTGAGCGCGCCCGTCTACACGTTGCCGGACGCGGTTCTGTTCGGCGGCAAGCCGATCCTGCGCGCCGCGCGCCCGACGCTCTACGTCATCGTCAACGCCCGCATCGATCCCGGCTTCGCGGTCGTGCCCGATCAGGTCGAAGCGATCGCGGCGCAGTCCCTTTCCACTTTGAATCGCGTCGGCGCCAAGGCCGTCCTCGCCCAAACCTATGGCGTCGCGGTTCGCGAGGGCCTGCATTTCCACCTGACTTACATCGATCGCGATCACCCCGACAGCGGCGGCACGGGTTTTGAAACTAACGCGATGCGCCAGCTCTACGACTACGGTTACGAGAAGGCGCGCTCCGGCGCCTTTTGGGTGACCGATCTATCGCAGATCGAGGCGGCGAAGGACGCCGGCAAGGCGGCCGCAGCGCCGACCATCCGCTGAAGGCGCGTGGCGATCGGACCGCATTCGTCGCGCTTGGAACTTGACGAGCGACATCTCGGTCGTCTCGCGATCGGCAAGCCACCGGCGGCGGCCGCCGGAATTCGGATTGGATCACGCCCATGCCAAATCGCGCCGTCGACCAAAGCGTCCCGAACGCTCGTGGGGACGCTGGCGTAAACGCCGCCTCGCCGATGGGCCTGACGAGCGATGAAGCGCGTCGCCGCCTTGAGCAATTCGGCCCGAACGCGATGCCGGACACCAGCGTCCATCCCTTGCGCCAGGCATTCGACAAGTTCTGGGCGCCCGTTCCCTGGATGCTCGAAGCCGCCATTGCGCTCGAGCTGGCGCTCGGCAAATACACCGAAGCTTCGGTCATTGGCGCGCTGCTCGTCTTCAACGCCGCCCTTGGATACTTTCAGGAAAGTCACGCGCAGGCGACTCTCGCCGCGCTGAAGTCGCGGTTGGCGATGACCGCGTCGGTCCGCCGCGATAGAGCCTGGACGAATGTTCCCGCCGCCGAGCTTGCGCCCGGCGATGTGGTGAAGTTGTCGCTCGGCGGCGTGGTTCCCGCGGATGCGCTGATCAAAGGCGGAGAGGTCCTGCTCGATCAATCGATGTTGACCGGCGAATCCGTTCCCACAGAGGCAGGCGCAGGCCGTCAGGCGTACGCGGGGGCGCTGGTGCGGCGCGGCGAGGCGGTGGCGGAAGTCACAGCGACCGGCGCACGCACCAAATTCGGCCGAACCGCCGAACTCGTTCTCACCGCTCATGTCGTCAGCACGCAACAGAAGACGGTCATGCGCGTGGTGCGCAATTTGGCCGCGTTCAACGGTGTCTTGATCGTCGCGCTCACGATCTACGCCGCTCTGATCAAAATGCCGATCGCCGAAATTGTCCCCCTCATTCTCACCGCGGTTCTGGGGTCGATACCGGTCGCGTTGCCGGCGACCTTCACCGTCGCGGCGGCGCTCGGCGCGCGCAATCTCGCCAAAATCGGCGTCCTGCCGACGCGGCTCTCCGCGGTGGACGAAGCGGCGACGATGAACGTCCTGTGCGCGGACAAGACCGGCACCTTGACCCAAAACGCTCTCAGCGTGACGCAGGTCCGTCCGATGCCGGACTTCGACGAAGCGCATGTCCTGGCGTTGGCCGCGTTGGCCAGTTCGGAGGGCGGCCAGGATCCGGTTGACGAGGCCGTCAGATCGGCCGCCCAGGGAAAGGACGCAGCCGATACGCCGAAGCTGACCGCTTTCACGCCGTTCGACCCGGCGACCAAAATGTCGGCGGCGAGCGCCGTGGATTCGGACGGGACGACGCAACGGGTGGTGAAGGGCGCCTACGCGGTGGTGACCGCGCTCGCCGAGACTTCGCCAACCGCCGAAGCGAGCGCCAACGAACTCGAAGGACAAGGCTTTCGCGTGCTGGCGGTCGCGGCCGGAGCCCCCAAGGCGATGAGGTTGATCGGCCTGATCGCACTGAGCGATCCGCCGCGCGCGGACTCAGCGGCTCTCGTCAAGGAACTCGACGCGCTCGGCGTGCGCACGGTGATGGTGACGGGGGACGCGCCGGCGACGGCCGCCATCGTGGCGAAGTCGGTCGGCCTCGACGGCGCCCTCTGTCCGCCTGGGCCTATCCCCGAAACGGTCCATCCCGAAGACTACGCTGTCTTCGCCGGCGTGCTGCCGGAGGATAAGTTCAAGCTCGTCAAGGCTTATCAAAACGGCGGGCACACTGTCGGCATGTGCGGCGACGGCGCCAACGATGCGCCGGCGTTGCGACAGGCGCAAATCGGCATCGCCGTTTCCACGGCGACCGAGGTCGCCAAGGCGGCCGCCGGCATCGTGCTCACCGAACCTGGCCTGGCTGGCGTCGTCGCCTCGGTCAAGCAAGGTCGCGTCATCTTTCAGCGCATCCTGACGTATACGCTCAACTCCCTCAACAAGAAGATCGTACAGGTCCTCTTCATCGCGGCCGGGCTCGTCATGACAGGACAAGCGATCCTGACGCCGCTGCTGATGGCCCTGATCATGATCATCGGCGACATTCTCGGGATGTCGCTGACGACAGACAATGTCCGACCTTCGCCGCTGCCCAATGTCTGGCGAGTCGGCAGTCTGACGATCGCCGGCGCCGTCATGGGACTCGGCCAATTGGCGTTTTGCCTGTCCGCGCTCGCCGTAGGGGCGCACTTTGCCGGATACGACATCGACAGGTTGCGGACGCTGGCCTTCGTCATTATCGTCTTCAGCAATCAAGCGACGACCTATAACAATCGCGAACGGCGACGAATCTGGTCCTCGCGTCCTAGCCGATGGCTCGCCGCGTCGTCAGGCGTCGACATTCTGATCGCCACGACGCTCGCGGTGACCGGAATCGCCATGGCGCCCTTGCCGCTCATCGTAATAGTCGGAACATTTGTCGCCGCCGCCGCTTTCGCCTTCGCTATGGATTTCGTGAAGGTTCCTGCATTCCGCTGGCTTGCAATCGGTTAGCTCGCGCCGCGTAGGCGCGACCGTCGTCGAGCGATCTCGCTTAGGCGTTAGATCCCGGCCAGCCGTAATGCTTGTGAAGCCGCTTGGCGTAAACCTGAGTGAAGGCGTCCAGGGGATCCCACGCCGGGCTCGCCTTGACCTGTTCGCGCGACACTTCGAGTTCGACATGACGGTCGAACCACTCGATCGATTTCACTGCCAGCGGCGAGATCAGCACGCGCTTGCCATGCCACCAATTCCGGGTGTCGACGATAAAATAGTGGATGCTCCAGTCCGCGTCGTCGATCATGAAATTCTCGATGTGGCCGATTTCGCCATCGACGGCGTGAAGATGGTATCCCATCACTTCGTTGACGCTGCGCACATGCGGGTCGGCCCCATGCAAATTTGCGCGCTTCCCGTGCGCCTCGCCGGTGTCGAGGCCCAAACCGAAATACGGCGGCGCCATGTAGGGCCAGGCGATTGCGCCGGGCGTCTCGCTGAGATAGGGACCGCCCCAAAGGGGGTCCCAGCCATAGTAGGTGTAGAGCTGGTTCTCCATCTGCTGCGACACGGGCTGGTCTTCGGCCAATTCCGGGCTCCTTTCGACCTGAGCCTTCGTCAGCGTCACGGGAAGTCGCTGTCGCTCCAAGTCGGCGAGCGAAACGGCCGAAGGATGGATCAACACCTTGCGCCCCGGCAGCCAAGTCCCGCAATCGACGACCAGCCAGCGCACTCTCCACGACGCATCGTCAAACAGGAAATCGGCGACGGTTCCGATCCGACCGTCGCTTGCCTCGACCGCGAAGCCCTTGAGGACCGAAATGACCTGCATCATGACTTGACGACCTTATCCGCGCCGACGCTGGCGCGGCTCAACCTCACGCTCGCGGTCGAATAGGCGAATAGGCTCAGCGCCGCCAAGGCCATTAGGGCCGCGTTCAGGGTGGATATCGACATGTTGCAATTCCTCGCTCTTGATTGAATCGCCGATCGCCTGGATGCGGCCGAGCTGAGAGGGCTGGCGGCGGAGAGGGGGGGCCCGCCGCCGCCAGATTTTGAAGCCGAACGCCTCGCTATTGATGCGTGCTGGACCGCTCCAGCTGCGAATGTAAGAGGCGGCCCAGCGAGAGCGATAGGTTCGGAAACTACCTATTCCGGCGGCATTGGCCTCAGCCGTTGAAGCGGAGGCGCTCCCCTCGATGATCGCGGCGCGGGAATCGAGATGAGTAGAATCCGAGTCTGACGTCGCCATGGCGGCATCGGCTACGTCTTAGGCTTCCTCGCGTTGTCTCCCATACGTCCAGGGCTGGCGCGACCGTGCTGGAGGAATCCGATGCAGAAGATCTCCGTCGACCTCATTCGGCTGGCTGTCTCGAGCGCGGCGGTGTGCGCCGTCGTTGGGGCCGCGGAATTCAGAAGCCTTCACCATGGCGTTGCGTTCGCAACCGCCAAGACTCGCATCGCGCCGCCCATTCCAGTGAAGGCGATTTCCGTTGGCGCGCCGGCGTTGTGTTGGACTATCGAGGAGCCAATTGGCGTTTCTGCTGCGCAGGGAGCGCAAGGCGACCCCGCGGCGATTGCGCAGACCTGCTCGAGCGTCTCGCCGACTTTGCGTCGCCTCAGCGAACCGGAGGGCCAATTGGCGCTGGCGCCCCTGAGCCGCTTGGACCTCGAACTGTGTTCGAACGTCCTGGCCGAGTCCGGATCGGACGCGCGCTGGACCTGCTAATCGCCAAGCCGCGTTCGATACTCCCGCGAGGCGACCTTGCGTGTGATCCGGCTCGCCGCGGTTGTTGCGACTTCAGGCGTATTTTCCGCGTTCCTCGTCGACGATGCGATCTGCCTGGTGCTGACTCCGCTCGTGCTGGAATTGACGGTGGCGCTGGGACGCCGACCCACGCCCTACCTCCTGGCGCCGGCGTCGTTCCGGCCAAGGCGGAGCTGATCATCGGCGGCCTGTTGCCGCTGACCCGGCGGGTGAAGAGCCGGCGCGTCGACAACGAGATCGATTGGTCGCTGCTGCTGATGTTCGCGGGCCTGTTCGTGATCGTCGCTAGCGCACGGCGCGCCGCTGACCGTCGTCACGCTAGCGTTCGGGACGCTGTGGCTGTGGCTGTGAAATCGAGCCCGCTCGCATCGCGGTGGCCGCACGAGGCGGCGGTTCATCCATTCTAGGTACTTTCCGACGCTGCCGCCGCTCGAACGACCCGATTACGGTCTCGAAGCGAAACGGGAACGGCGCAATCCGAGCTGCCTTCGCGCTTCGCCACAATACACGCGGAGAGCTTAGCCATGGACAAGAACAGGATCGCCGGCTCGACCAAGGAGACCGTGGGCGCCGCGAAGGAAGCGGTCGGCAAGGTCATCGGCGACGCCAAGCTGCAGAGCGACGGCAAAACCGAGAAGGCCGTCGGCAAGATTCAGAACGCCGTCGGCGGGGTCAACGACGCCGTGCGGGACGCACTGAAGACGCCGTGAGGCCCGCCGCCGCCGTCGGGGCGAAACCAATCAGCCAGGAGGCTGGATTATGAGTCTCATTCTCATCATTATCTTGTTGGTCATCGTCTTTGGCGGCGGCGGCGGCTACTACGCCCACAATCGCTACGGCGGCCCTGGCCTCGGCGGCGTTCTCGGCGTCGTTTTGATCGTCCTTGCCGTGCTGTGGCTTGTGGGCCACTAACCGATCGCCTGCGCCCGGCCCCCAATCGGGCGTCGGCGTTGTCATCTCGGCAACGTCAATCCGACGCGAAGCGTCATCCCCATTTCAGAGGATCGCCAGTGTCTGCATTCGAAGCTTTGGCGCCGGTCCTTCCGATCCACAGCGAAGAGACAATCCAGTCGATCGCACGGCTCCACGCCGACCATCGCGCCAACGCCACGCAACATCAGCTCGTGGTCGAGCGCATCACGTCAGCGTTGGGACGCCCTGTCTTCATGGCGGCTCTGACAATTGGCGTCGCCGGTTGGATGAGCTTGAATGCGTTTGCCGCGACCCTCGGCTATCGCCCGCTGGACCCGCCGCCCTTTCCATGGCTGTCGGGCGCGGCGTCGTTGGCGTCCCTGTATTTGGTCGCGCTGATCCTCACGACACAGAATCGGCACGACCGTTTGACGCAACGCCGCGAGCAGCTAAACCTCGAGCTGGCGATCTTGAGCGAGCAAAAGACCGCCAAGGTGGTTGCGCTGCTAGAGGAGCTTCGCCGAGACAGCCCGGCGGTTCGCGATCGCGTCGACACGCAAGCCGACGTCATGGCGCGGCCGGCGGACCCGCAATCGGTGATCGACGCCATCAAAGAGACGCGCTCCAAGACCGCGTACGCTTCGAACACCGCGAACGCTGCGAAGGCGCGTATTGAAGACGCGTGAGTGCGTAGAATCCGAGGGCGCCTGGCCGTGTCCGATAGACCTAAGCTAAACTCGGCAGAATCGGCGGGCGTTCCCGTCGCGGAGAACCTTCGGAGGGCGATATGCAAGGTGAAAGTCTTCTCATCATTATCGTGGTCGGCGTCATCGCCGGATGGCTGGCGGGCCAACTCGTGCGAGGCACGGGATATGGGCTTATCCACGACCTTATCATCGGCGTCGTTGGCGCCTTCATCGGCGACTGGCTGTTGCCCCAGCTCAACATCCACCTTGGCGCCGGCATCATCGCCGCCATCATCAACGCCACGGTCGGCGCCGTGTTGCTCCTCATTGTCCTTCGCCTTGTTCGCGGCGGCGGCCGTTGGGGCAGCCGTTGGGGCTGGCGCCGGTAGTCCGCGACCTCAACTCCGCGGCGACACGTAGCGCGAGCGATCGGGCGCGGCGCCGGGCGTCTGCTTAAGGGGCCCGTTCCGGTTCGGCGCCGCCGGCCGCGACGAGCGCCAGTCGGGCTAGCGCCGGCAGCGATTTCGATCCCGTTCGCTTCATGATCGACGCGCGGTGGTTCTCGACCGTGCGTTGGCTGATGCCGAGGTCGGCCGCAATGTTCTTGCTCGGCTGGCCGGCGAGCACCCGCTCCATCACCTCGCGCTGTCGCGACGTCAGACCCGCGAGGTGGGTCGCCGCCGACTCCCGCCATTCCTGCAACTTGTTCGAGTCTTGCGACAGTTCGAGCGCCCGCTCGATGCTGGCGATCAGTTCGTCGCGGCCGATCGGCTTCTCGATAAAGTCCAGGGCGCCCGCCTTCATCGCCTCGACCGCCATCGGCACGTCACTGTTGCCGGTGATCATGATCGAGGGCAAGTGGCAGCCGTCGTCGTGGAGCTTCTTCAGCAACTCAAGTCCGCTCATTCCCGGCAGATAGGCGTCGATCAACAGGCACGCGGAAGGACCGGGACGAAAGGCTTCGAGAAACGCCTCGCAGCTTGCATAGGTTTCGACGACGCGGCCGTCGTCTTCCAACACTGCACGGATCGCCTCGCGAATGTGATCGTCGTCGTCGACGATGAAGATCTTGGCGCGGTTGGACGCGATTGCGACCTCGACCGGGTGAATCGCATGCGGCGCGGGCGTCGCAGGCGGCTTCGCCAGGAGCCTCTCGATCGCCTGCGTCAGCTCTCTCAACTTGACCGGTTTGTTGAACTGAACGCAGTCGTGAAGGGCGATGTCGCGCAACGCATCGGTCGAAATGTCGCCGGTGAGAATGATGAAGGGAATCGGTCGGCTGAGCTCCTGCCGCAATTTCTGACAAACCTCGATTCCGTTCATGCCGTTGGGCAGATTGTAGTCGGCGAGGACGAGGTCCGGTCGGATCGTTCTGCGGACCGCCAGTTCCACGGCGGCGGGGCCGTCGACGGCGGTCGCGGCGTCATAGCCTTCTTCCTTCAGGAAGAGCTCGAGGTTCTCGCGCACCTCCGGGTCGTCCTCGACGATCAGGATCGTTCCGGAGCGCGGCGCAATATGCGCGGCCGCGCCGTCGACTTCGCTCGGACCATCGGCAGGCCTCGGCGTGGCGCCGCGCGGCGACAGCGGGACTTCGATCGAGAACACCGAGCCCTTTCCTTGCAGCGACCGCACCCGGACGCGGTGGCCAAGAAGTTCGCCCAGGCTTTTGACGATCGATAGCCCCAGGCCCAGGCCATGGCTGCGCTGGCGGGCGGCGTTGTCCAGTTGATGGTATTCCTCGAAGATCGTCTGCAGCTCCGACGTCGGGATGCCAATTCCGGTGTCCCAGATCTCGATGCGCAGCTTGCCGCCGCGGCGACGACAGCCAACCAGCACTTTGCCGCGCTGGGTGTACTTGAGGGCGTTCGAAAGCAGGTTGCGGATCATCTGTTCGAGCAGCCGTGGATCGCTGCGAATGAATTTCGCGCAGGGCAATACGCGCAAGGCGAGGCCCGCCGCCTGCGCGTGATAAGTCAACTCGTCCCTGAGGCGGTCGAACAGCTCATTCACCGAGATGTCAGCCAAATCGGCCTTAACGGCCCCCACTTCGATCTGATTGATGTCGAGCAACGTGTTCAGCATGCCCGTCATCGCACTCAACGCTTCGTCAATGCGTCCGACCAGACTCTGGGCTTTGTCGCCTTCCACTTTCTTGGCCAGCAAGCCCTGCAACAAGGCGAGCGTCTGCAGCGGCTGTCGCAGGTCATGGCTCGCCGCCGCCAGAAAGCGCGACTTGGCGATGGTCGCCAACTCAGCCTGCCGCTTGGCGGCGGTGAGCGCATCCGCCGTGCGCCGGCGCTCGGTCACGTCTTCAAAAGTGATGACGACGCCCTCGGTCTTCTCGTCGCTGGTGCGGTAGGGCAAGATCCGGCGGATGAACCAATAGCCGCTTTGACCCTGAATCTCCCGTTCGACCGGCGTTTGGTTCTTCAGGACCTTTCGCGCGTCGTCCTGAAGGGCCTCGTCGGCGGCCAGCGATTTCAAGTCCGTAAGCGGGCGGCCGACGTCGCTGGGAATGACGTTGAACAGCGCCTTTGTCGCCGGCGTGAAGAAGCGGATATTGAAGCGGGTGTCGAGGAAGATCGTCGCGACGTCGGTGCTGTAAAGGACGTTCTGCAGATCGTCCGAGGTTGTGCGCTGCCGATCGAGCGTTTCCTGCAATTGGCTGTTGAGAGCGTTCAGCTCCTCGTTGAGCGACTGCAGTTCCTCCTTGGACGCGAGCAGTTCTTCGTTCGTCGATTGATATTCCTCGTTGACGGACAGCGCCTCGTCGTTGATCGCCATCTGCTCTTCGCTGGATGTCTCCAAGTTGCGGATAGCGTTCTGGAGTTCGCTCCTCGTCGCCTCGAGCTCGCGCTCGAGCTCGACGACGCGAGGGACGTCAGCCGCCGGAACGCTGCCGCCAGCCACGGCTTCGGGCGCTGGCGTTTCGACGAAACACACCAGCAATAAGTCCTCGCGCTTGCCCGGCGCCGGTTCGACGACGATCTGGAACGACGAGGCGCCGGCTTCGCCCTTGGTCTGCCCGCCGGGCATGACGACGCGCGCGTCGTCGCGCAGCGCGCGTTGAACGGCCGACTTCAGCTTGACGCGCACGCCCTCGCGCGCCATGGCGATCAAATCGTGCGCCGGGCGGCCCGGCGCGACCTTGAAATAGCGATCGACAGGTCCTTGGAAATGGAGGCATTCGAGCTTGCGGTTGACCAGCACCGCGGCCGGACCATAAGTCTCCAGCACCATTTTCCGGCAAAGTTCGGCAAGGTCTGCCTGGCGCGACGGCGCCTGGGTTGGTCCGGCGGTGACGCGCATCCGTGCTCCCTCGCCGACATTGGGCGACAAGTTGATATCGGCGAATCGGCTGCCGCCGACGCGTCGATAGAGGCGCTCGGGTTTTGAGACGACGGCGAACCGGCCGTCCGCGGCGCCGATGGCTTCCGCATTGCCGAGAAGCAGGAGGCCGCCTTCGCGCAAGGCGAAATGGAAGACGGCGGCGACCTTCGCCTGCGCCTCGGGGCGCAGGTAGATCATAAGGTTGCGGCACGAAACGAAGTCGAGACGCGCAAACGGCGGGTCCGCCAGCACATCCTGGACGGTGAACACGACGCTGGCGCGCAACTCGGGCGACACCCGGTAGGAATGATCCTCCCCGGTGAAAAACGCCGCCAAACGACCCGGCGAGACGTCGGCCTCGATCGATTGAGGATAGAGGCCGTCACGAGCGAGCGCCACCGCATCCGGGTCGACGTCGCTGGCGAAGACCTGCAGCTTGACGTCGCGCTTCGAGATCTCGATCTGTTCGCGAAACAGCATGGCGAGGGAATAGGTTTCTTCGCCGGAGCTGCAACCGGCGACCCAGACCCGCAGCGGTCGATCCAGATCGTGACCGCGCACGAGATCGGGGATGACGCTCTTCTCAAGGAAATCGAAGACCAGCGCGTCGCGAAAGAAGCCTGTGACGTTGATCAACAAGTCGCGGGAAAGCTGATTGCGTTCGTTGGCGTCGCGAAGCAGGAGTTCGAGATATTCGCGCGCGGACTTCGTCGCCACCATCGCCATGCGCCGCTCGACCCGGCGTTCGAGCGTGCCATGCTTGTAATGGGTGAAGTCGTGAACCGTCTTCGTGCGCAGAAGATCAATGATCTTTGGCAGCAAAGCCTGCACGGATTCGTCCGAGCGCGACCCCTTCGGGGTCGGCGCGAAGGCCACGCCCCGCTCATGGCTGACCAATGCCTCGGCGATCTCCGCCGCGGGGAGCACGAGATCCACGTCGCCCGTCGCAATGGCGCTCTGCGGCATGCCGTCGAAGTCGGCTTCGGCCACTTCCTGCGCGATGACGAGCCCGCCCTTCGCCTTGACCGCCTTGAGCCCCACAGCGCCGTCGGCGCCGGTTCCCGAGAGGACGACGCAGACCGTGCGCGCGCCGCATTCGCGCGCCAGCGAATTCAACAGGAAATCGAACGGCAGGCGCATGCCGTGACGAGCCTGCGGCCGCGACAGCCGCAACGCGGCCTTCTCGTCCACCGAGAGATAGACGCCGGGCGGAATGACGTAGACGCGCTCCGGTTCGATCGCCATGCCGTCGACCGCTTGCACGATCGGCATCGCCGTGTTGCCGGCGAGCAGATCGACCATCATACTGTCGTGGCTCGGGTCGAGATGCTGGACGATGATGAAGGCCATGCCGCTATCGACGGGCAGCGCGTCGAGCAGCTTGCGGCAAGCGTCAAGGCCGCCGGCCGAGGCGCCGATCGCCACGATTGGAAAATCTGGGTGGCGGCTGGCGGAAAGGGGCTTCCGAATCCAATGCGGCCGCTCCGCCTTGGTTTGTCGCGGACGACGTCCAGGCATTCAGGTTACTTTTCTCGTCGAGCGGAACTCCAACGGGACGCTCGAGTAATTCATAGCACAAATCGGGAAATATTGCGACGTGATTGAAGCGGGCGTTTTTGCGTCGACTTGGCGCCGCGCATCTACGGTCTGAGTATTTTCCGACTCTTCTCAGAACAGTCGGCTCCAGTCATCGTTGCGCCTGCGTCGCCAACGGCGTGGCGATGATGGAGACTTGAAGTCATGGCTGAATCCAAGAATGCGGAGATGGATCTCGCGGCGTTTCGCGACGATCTTGCCGCGCTGAAGCACGACGTCGCGAGCCTGATCGAGCATGTCAAGGGCGGAGCGACGGACAAAGTTCAGAACGCCGCCGAGCAAATCGATCGCGGAGCGCGCGGAATCTGTCACGACGTCGGCGCGGAAGGCGAACGCTCGGTCAAAGCCGTCGGCGCCTGGGTCGAAAAGCAACCGGTTCTTGCGCTGCTGATCGCGCTCGGCGTTGGCTACGTTGGCGCGCGCGCGTTTCTGCGGTGAGCGGGTCCGCTGCAACGCGCGATCTGGTCAAGCTCGCGCTCGCCGTGCTGCAAACCGGCGCCGCGCGCAATGCGCAGCATTCGCTCAAGCTCCTGGCGCGCGTCGCGCTGCTGCAAGCGGTCGTCGCTCTCTGCGTAATTGCCGCCATTGGCTGCGCATGGGGCGCGCTCTTGCTCTACGCCACGCCCATTCTCGGCGGCGCGGGAGCGTTACTGGCCGGCGCCAGCGTTTTCGGCGTGATTGCGCTTGCCGCGCTCGGCTTGGCGTGGCGCACTGAAAAGATGCGTTTGCGATCGCCCGCCATCGGGTCGGGTGGGGATGCGGCCCTTGCGGCGGCGGCGAGTCTCTTCAAGCAGCATACCGGTTTAGCCCTGGCGGCCGCGCTGCTCGCCGGGGTCTTTCTCGGCGGCGAGCGCTAGGCGCCGCTGCGGCAAACGCCATCTGCGGACCTGTCACCTTGCCGCCACATGAGTAGATTCCGACTCTGCCCTTCACGGTCAGGAAACCGTTACCGTCTGCTCAGACGCACGCGGCTCGCTGCGGCTCGCTGCACAGGCAAGGGACACTTCAGCTGTCAGACAGGGGGGGAAACGCCACAACCCACGCTTGCCTTGTGAAAACCAAAAAGGTCAATCATGCATCCGACCCATAACACGCTGTCCGAGAACATTCGCACCCAGTCCGTCGAACTCCTGAACCGGCATCTGGCCGCGGCGATCGATCTGCACAGCCAGTTGAAGCAGGCGCACTGGAATGTGCGCGGACCTTCGTTCATCGGCGTCCACGCATTGTTCGACAAGGTCGCGGGCGAGGCGGACAGCTACTCCGATCTGATCGCCGAGCGCGCCGCCGGCCTCGGCGGCGTAGCGGAAGGGACGGTTCAGGTCGCGGCCGAGCGCTCCTTCCTTATCCCCTACCCCCTGCGCATCGCCGACGAAAACCAACACATCTTCGCTGTCGCCGCGACGCTTGCGGCCTTTGGCCAGTCGGCCCGCGACGCGATCGGTCAATCTGAGATCGTCGGCGACGCCGACACGGCCGATCTCTTCACGGGAATATCGCGCGGCGTCGACCATCAGCTCTGGCTGGTCGAATCGCATGTTGCGCCGAAATGAGTCACGCGGAGAACGTTGCAAGGGCGCCGGTCGGGCCGTGGCCGCGTGTGCAGGAAGGTAAGTCGATGAAAGCATTGCGTATCCTGGTTGTGGAGGACGACGTGATGATCGGCGGGCTGCTGGCCGAAACGCTTGAGGAACTGGGTCATGTGGTCTGCGCCGTGGAAACCAACGCCGCCAATGCAGTGGCCGCCGCGGCGCGTCACCATCCCGATCTGATGATCGTCGACGTCGGCCTCGGCGAAGCGAGCGGCGTCGCCGCAGTCAAAGAGATTCTGCGAAGCGGCTTCGTTCCCCACGTCTTCGCCACTGGCGACGCCTTGCGAGACTTGTCGCTCGGGCCGAACGCGGTGCTCATCCAGAAGCCCTTCCGCGGACCGGACATCGTTCGCGCGATTGAGCGCGCGCTCGCGGCGAAGCCGGTCGGCGGCGCTTTGGCGCCGTTGGCTACGTGAAGCCCCGCTCGGGCGCGAGGCACACCGACCAACGCGACGGCGCGCACGTGCGGTCATCGGTGGCGATCCGTCGCATGAGCGGCGCGTCACATCGCTCGCCGCTTGGCGTTCGCGGTCAAGCCGAGAATCGCCCATTGCCATGACCCATTCCCCACTCGCGCCTCTCATCGGGGCGGAGTTCGACAAATTCCTTTCCGCGCCGATCGGCGAGGGTCGAAACGGGACGCCGCTCAGCGTCCTCTCCGCGCTGGCGCGATTGGACGTCGACCCCTGGCAAGAAGCCGCCAGCTTAGCGCGGATGCCGATGGACGCGGCGGTCACGCGACTGACCGCTCTCATCGCAGCCCTGCCGGACGCGCCGACGAAAGATGTTCCCGCCACGACGATCGCCGCGAGTCTTGTGACGTTGTTGCCGCAGCCGGCGCGTTTCGCCGTCGGTTCGTCGGACAGCGTGTTTGCGGCGGTCAAGCCGCGTCAGGCGCAGATCCGTTTTGCTTTGGGCGCTCTGGCCATTCTGGCGATGATTGCCCTTGCGCTCTCGGCCAGTCTTTCGTCGGCGCCTGGAAACGGCGCCAAGCCGCCGACCGCTTCGGTGGGCGCGACCACCACGGCTTTGCCGAACGCACCGACTCCCTGAGCGATTGGCGGATCATGACGACGCGCCTGCAACGTCAGCGCCGCGTCTAGCAAAAGCACGCGCGAGGTCGGTTGCTCGATCGCGTCTCCGCCCTAGGTAGTTTCCGATCCTTTCCGGCGGTCCGCCGCGAACTATGGTCGACGCCACAAACACATCGACGGCGTTCGCGCGTCGAGCGGAACCTTCAACAACCAGGAGACCATCATGCCGCTGCACAGGATCACAGGGTCCGGCGAGTCGGAGATCGAGGACGTGTACGCAACCGACTCCGCCACCCGACGGCTGCCGCGGTATCGCATCCCGAAGCTCTCCTCCGCCGCGCAGCCCATTTACGATCTGGTGCATGACGAACTGCTTCTCGACGGCAATTCCAGCCAGAACCTGGCGACGTTCTGCACGACGTGGTCGGAGCCGGAAGGCCGCCAGTTGATGGCCGATTCGATCAACAAGAACATGATCGACAAGGACGAGTATCCGCAAACGGCGGAGATCGAGAATCGCTGCGTGCACATGATCGCCGATCTCTGGCATGCGCCGGGCGCCCGCAAGACCGTCGGCTGCTCGACCACCGGATCGAGCGAGGCCTGCATGCTCGGCGGTCTGGCGCTCAAATGGCGATGGCGCAACCGGCGCATCGCCGCCGGCAAGTCGTACGCCAAGCCGAATTTCGTCTGCGGCCCGGTGCAGGTTTGCTGGCACAAATTCGCCCGTTACTTCGACGTGGAGATTCGTCAGGTTCCCCTCGAAGGCGACGCGCTCGGGCTGCGTCCCGAGGATCTCAAGAAATATTGCGACGAGAATACGATCGGCGTCATCCCGACGCTCGGCGTGACGTTCACCGGCGTCTACGAACCGGTCGCGGCGCTGGCGGCTGCGCTCGACGACCTTCAGCGCGAAACCGGCCTGGACATCCCGATCCACATCGACGCGGCCAGCGGCGGCTTCATCGCGCCGTTCATCGAGCCGGAGCTGGAATGGGATTTCCGCGTCGAGAGGGTCAAGTCGATCAGCGCCTCCGGTCACAAATACGGGCTGGCGCCGCTCGGCGTGGGTTGGGTGGTCTGGCGCGACAAGGAGGATCTGCCTGACGAGTTGATCTTCAACGTCGACTATCTCGGCGGTCAGATGCCGACCTTCGCGCTCAATTTCAGCCGCCCCGGCGGTCAGATCATCGCGCAATATTACAATTTCCTGCGGCTCGGCCGCGATGGCTATACGCGCATCCAGCAAGCCTGCGCCGATACCGCGCAATGGCTCGGCAGCGAGATCGCCAAGCTCGGTCCTCTGGAGCTGGTTTACGACGGCAAGGGCGCCCTGCCGGCGGTTTGCTACAAGCTGAAGGAAGGCCATAACTACGGCTTCACGCTCTACGACCTGTCCGAACGGGTCCGTATGCGCGGCTGGCTGATCGCCTCCTATCCGCTGCCGGCGAACCGCCAATCGACCATCATCCAGCGAATCCTGATCCGCCACGGCGTCAGCCGCGATCTCGCGCAGCTTTTGCTCGACGATCTCGGCCGCGCGCTTGAGCACTTGCAGGCCAATCCCGTCTCGCGCTCAGCCGCCGGGCCGACCTTTCATCACTGATTTCCCA
>Ga0181529_10000336_pt1 | contig 69927 bp, 48 predicted proteins | sample PEATcosm2014_Bin_36_FD_119763 | JGI IMG/M metagenome (GOLD analysis project Ga0181529, IMG submission 119763) | Peatland microbial communities from MTU Mesocosm Facility, Houghton, MI, USA - PEATcosm2014_Bin10_30_metaG | ecosystem: Environmental > Terrestrial > Soil > Wetlands > Peat | place...
AACGCTGGAAAGACCGGGACTTGCAATCCCGCGGCTTGCACCACCAACGCCAACGGCCAGGTGACATTCACCTATACCGGCTCGGGCGGCGCCGGTACGGATTCCATCCAGGCCTGCATCGCCCAGACTGGATCGACCACCGGCAAGCTATGCTGTGCCGGGGCACTCGTGGCAGAGAAGATCATGGACAGGACCCGGCAGATGAACCCGCAAGCCGGGACGTCGAACGGCATGGTGGTGACTCCCAATAACAATGCCACGGCGCTCGCCACCGCGCTTCTCGGTTCGGGCGTCACCTTGTCCGGGACCCCTACGTTCACGGGAGCCAAGGGCCAGGCGGGAACCTTCACTAACGCTCCCGCATTGGTCGGCTTTTCAACCGGCATCATCCTCTCCAGTGGAGAAGTCTCGGACGCCGCGCAGATGTGGGCCGGTCAGAACCTGCCCAACACCAACGAAGGCCAGCCCGGCAACACCCTGCTATCGGGACTCATAGGCGGTCAGGCGACCAACGACGCCTCCGTATTGACCTTCAGCTTCATTCCCACCAGCTCGACAATTTACTTCGCATACACGTTCGCCTCCGCCGAGTATCCCAATTACATCGGTAAGTTCAACGACGTTTTCGGGTTCTTTGTAAACGGCACGAACTATGCGCTCATCCCCAGCACCAACACCGCGGTATCGATTAACAACGTGAATGCCACCACCAACTCCGCGTATTTCAACAAGTACAACAGTACCGGGGATGCGCTTCCCTACGGAGGCGAGACCAAGGTGCTGGCAGTCACCGTGCCGGTGAATCCCGGGCAAGTGAACACCATCACCCTGGCGGTCGCCGACGCTTTGGATTACGCCCTCGATTCGGCGGTTTTCATCCAGACCGGATCGTTCAGCACCACGCCGCCCCCCGCCGCGCAAACATGTTCGAACACGGTGACCCAGACCTGGACCGCGGCCAGCAGTTGCAGTTACACGCTGGGCGCCACCAGCCAGTCGGCTGCCGCTGCGCAAGGCAGCTATTCGGTCAGCGTGACTGCCGCCACCGGGTGCACGTGGACGGCCAGCACATCCACCAGTTGGATCACCATAACATCAGGCTCCAGCGGCACGGGCAATGGCACCGTGACGTTCACGGTGGCAGCCAACACCGGCACGTCCCGCACCGGCACCGTGACGATCGCCGGGCAGACCTTCACCGTCTCCCAGGCGGCCCCGGGCGGCGGCACCACACCGGGCTGTAATTACTTCGTAAGTCCGTTGTCGCAGAACCAGCCGGCCAGCGTAACTTCGGGGAACATCACCGGATTGATCCTGGTCAACACCAATACCGGCTGCTCATGGACCGCCGTCAGCAACAATTCCTGGATCACCATCGTAGGCGGTGCTACGGGCAATGGAACCGGCGCGGTTTCCTACCAGGTAAGTCCCAACACCGCTACCGCGGCGCGTACCGGCACCATGACTATCGCCGCCCAGACGGTCACCGTGGTGCAAGCCGCGGGGACGGCCTGCGCTTACACCATCAGCCCTTCCGTCAATTCGGCGCAAGCCCTGGGCGGCAGCAGCAGCATACTGCTCACGGCCAATCCCAACTCCTGTCCCTGGACGGTAGTGGTCTCGAGCAGCGCCAGTTCGTGGCTGCATGTCACTTCCGCCACTTCCGGCACGGGGCCGCTCTCCATCAACTACAAAGTGGATGCAAACACCACCACGCAATCGCGAACCGGAACTATCACTGTAGCCGGCCAGACCTTCACCTTGACGCAGGCGGGCGGCGCCTCGGCCACGGCGCCCAATATTTCGCAAGGGGGAATCGTCAACGCCGCCAATAACCGGGGCGGGGCCATTGCGCAAGGGTCGTTCTTCAGTATTTACGGGAGCAATCTCGGCCCGCCCACTCCGTCGCAGGCAACCACTTACCCGATTCCGACTAACATGGGCAACGTCACCGTGACCGTGACCCAGGGTTCAACCACCCAGCAGGCTTATCTGGATTTCGTCTCGGCCACGCAGATCAATGCCATTCTGCCATCCAACGCGCCGCTCGGCACGGTACAAATCACCGTGAACTACAACGGCACGCCCAGCACTTCGGTCAGCGCCAATGTGGTCGCCACGGCATTTGGCATTTTCAGTACGGCGGGCGGCAAGGGACCGGGGATCGTACAGAATTACAATACGGCCACCGATCAACCGCTCAACATGGCCTCCATCCCGGCCAAGCCGCAGCAGATTGGCATCATCTGGGGCACCGGCCTCGGACCTATCACCACTGGAGACAACCAGCCGCCACCGGGCGGGAATCTGGCGGTTCCGGTGCAGGTGACCGTCGCCGGCCAGCAGGCGCAAATACTGTACAGCGGGCGCGCCCCTAACTTCGCGGGCGTCGATAATGTCTACTTCACCGTACCGACGGGCGTCTCGATGGGCTGTTACGTCCCCGTTCAAGTGAACGCCGGCGGCACGTGGAGTAATACCGTAACCATCTCCCTCAGTGCCGACGGGAGTCACTGCCAGGATACCAGCAACGTGTTGAGCGGAGTCAGTTCGACCGGAGGCAACTTAGGGCTCCTGGGACTCATGCGGCTCAATTACTATGGGCAACTGGACCCCAGCCAGGCGGCCTCGAATTCGGTCATCGACCTGGGAATCGGCGATTTCGCGCAGGTCAGCGCGGGCGGCGATCTGGCCCAGAGTCCCTTCATGAATCTACCGCCGGTCGGCTCGTGTAAGTCCACCAACCGCTCGTTGGATCTCGGTTCCATCATGGGAACCGGAGGGTCCAGCCTCGACCCCACTCTCTCGAAGATGTTGGATGCCGGGACATCGCTGACGATCACCGGGCCGAAAGGCAGCGGCACGATTACCCAGGTCAGCTCGAGCAGTCCGTATATGGGAGTGCTCGGCGGCAGCATATCGGCGGGTAGCAGCATTTCGGTGAGCAGCGCGCAGAACACGCCGTTCCTGGACACCGGCCCCTTCACCATCACCGGCACGGGAGGCGCCGACGTGGGACCCTTCACGGTCAGCGTGAATCTCTCGCCGGCCGTCACCTGGACCAATGAGATGCAGATCTCCGCAATCGACCGGTCCAAGCCGCTCACGCTCACTTGGACGGGCGGAGACTCATCGGCGACCATGCTGGTGGTGGGCGCCTCTTCCGACCCCAATACCCAAGCCTCCGGTGGGTTCACTTGCCTGGCGCCGATGAGCGCCGGAACGTTTACCGTCCCGGTCAACTCACTCTCCGACCTGGTGGCGGTGAATCCCAGCGCCACGGTCAGCTCCGGATCGTCCAGCCAGCTCGGTGTGTTGGGCTTGATGCCCCTGCCCATGACCAGCCCGCAGAAGTTCACCGCCACGGGCCTCGCGATGGCCTACGCTTTCGACACCACCATGATTCTCGAGAGCGTGCAGGTGAAATGATGAGGCTCCGCATCCGCCAGTTAGGGGCCGCCGGCCTGCTGCTTGTCGGCGGGCTAGCGGCCCAGAACGCCAGGCACGCCGTCATCGTGGACGTGGATGGCGTTCGCCGCGACACCGTAGAGCAACTCTACGATGGCGGCCGTCTGCCCAATTTCCAGCGCATTTTCGCCAATGCCCGGTGGTTCGACCGGGCGGCGACGGTGCTGCCTTCCATCACCATGGCCGCGCAGGCTTCGCTGTTTACCGGCGTGCCGCCATCGCGCCACGGCGTCCCCGGCAATCAGTGGTTCGAACGCGAAACGGGACGCCTCTACGACTACGTCAGCCCGTCCGGTCTGGCGTGTACCTACGGCTTTTCGACGCTGGCGGGCACACGCTGCACCGGCGGGCTGGGAAACCTGCACCTGCGCGCATCCACCATTTATGAGGCCGCATCGCAAGCCGGCCTCACCAGCGCCGTGGTCTACAGCCAATACTGGAAGGGCGCCACCCAGCCGATGCCGCCCACCGAACCCGAAGCGCTGCTCTTCGTCCGCGGCAATGCCATCGACTGGCCCTCGTTCGACCGCGAAATGGCCGCGCGAGCCATTGCCGGTCTCAAGGCGCGCGGCGTGCCCTCCATCCTCACCATCTATTTTGCCGGCGCCGACACCGCCGGGCACAAACATGGATTGGCCGGCCAGGTGGCCTATCTGACCGAGATTATCGACCCGCTGCTGGGGAATATTCTCGACGCCTACCAGGCGCTCGAACCGGAGTGGGCGGCAAATACTATGTTTGTCCTGGCGTCGGATCATGGCCGCACCGATGTCCAGGCGCACCCGGAAGACCTCACCCTGGCCGCGGATTTGCTGGCGGCGCTTCCGGCCCGCTCGCAGATCGCCAGGAACGGCGGCATGGGTTTCGTGTACCTGGAGCATCCGGAACAAGAGGACCTGCCGAAGTTGGCCGCCGCGCTCGGGGCCGCGTCATCCGCGGTGGCATTTGTGCACGCGCGCAGTGCGGAGGACTGCGCGCGCGCGGGCGATCTGATCGTGGTGCTGCAGCCGGGCCACTACTTCGACAATCCCGGCACCGGCTCGCACCACGGAAGCGCCTACCGCGACGACCTGGAGATCCCCATGGTGGTCTCCGCGCCGGGCGTTTCCGCCGGCCACACGGACGTCCCCGTGCGCATCACCCAGGTGGCCCGCACCGTCGCCGAATTCCTGGGCTTCGCGATGGAGTCCGCCGACCCGGCACTGCCGCTACGGACAACCGGCATCTATTGAGGCCCGCAGGATGCTTATGTGGGGCAGGATGGCATCCTGCGGCGGGTTGGTAACCCGCCTGGGCGGCCTCGGCACGCTGGTCGGCAGGCCGATTGACAATCGGCCGCAGGTTACCAACCTGCCCCACATAAAACTGCGTGCGAGTCTCATTCTATCCCGGTGTCCGCTCGCCAAACCCGTCACAGGCCTAGAAAACCACTTTGGCGGCCAGTTGCAGCTCGCGGTCTCCGCTGGCGCTGGTGATCTTCCCCAGGCTGCTCCCCATGGTGGTTCCGGGGTTCGAGAAGATGGGGTGGTTCAAGACGCTGAACGCCTCGAAGCGGAACTGCAGGTACACGTTGTCGCGGCGGGAGAACGGGAAGTTCTTCAGCAGAGCGGCGTTGGCGGAATTCATGCCGGGGCCGATCAGGGCGTTGCGGCCCAGGTCGCCATAAGTGCCGCCGGCGGGCGCGGTGAAGACCGTGGTATCGAACCACTCGGCCAATTGCTGGGCCAGGCTGCGGCCGCCCGGCAGCACGGGATTGCCGGTCACGTTGGGACGCTGCTTCGGTGTGCCGCTGTAGGCATTGTCCGCGCCGGTGACGACGTTGAGAGGGTTGCCGGTATGCGCGGTGAGGCGAAACGAGAGGTTCCAGCCGCCCAATCCTTCGCGGATCAGGAGGTTGTGGTGCAATAGCGTGGGCGCATTCCACAGGGCGGCCATGGAGGCGATATGTTTGGCGTAGAAGTCCGAGGGTCCCCATTCGCCGCGCAGGTTGAACACGTTGGGGATGGCCGACGTGTCGGTCGTGGAGGACGACGATTGGTCCATGGACCTGGAATAGGTGTACGTGCCGGTGGCCATGAAGTTGCGCGCGAAGCGCTTCATCACACGGACCTGGAGGGCGTTGTAGTCGGAGTTGGCGAAGGTGCCCATCATGGTGTTGTTACCGAAACCGGGATAGAGCATTCGCGAACTCTCGTTGGCGACGGTGGCGCCGGGCTGGTACAACGCGGGGTTGGTGTTGATGTCGGTCAGGAGCTTGCGTCCCAGCTTGCCGACGTAGGCGGCTTCCACCATCAGGTCGCTCGAGATCTGGCGCTGCAGGGTCAGGTTGTATTGCAGAGAGTAGGGGCTGGTGGTATTGGGACTGGGATAGACCAGTTGCGGTACCGGATTGGTGGTGAAGACCGGGTTAACGGCGGTGACGTAATCGGGAATGGTTCCGTAGCCGCGTAGGGGATCGCTGAGGCTGTAAGGGGCGTTGATGGTGTAGGAGTAGCGGAAGGGCTGGGTGCCGTTCTGGATGATGTTGGCGGTTATGGCGTTGTAGAAAACGCCGAATCCGCCGCGAATGGCGGTCTTGCCGTCGCCGAAAGTGTCCCAGGCGAATCCCAGGCGCGGGGCGAATTGGTGCTTATCGGTGGGGATGAGGCCGCGCGGAACACCGGAATCGCCGGGGAAAACCAGGCCGGTGGGGGCGGTTGGATAGACGGTGGAGTGCTGGCCGGGGATGAACGTTCCCCACCAGTTGTTGGGCTGATACCAGGGCATGGGCAGCTCGTAGCGCACGCCCAGGTTGAGGGTGAGGCGGCGGGAGATGCGCCAATCGTCCTGGACAAAGGAATAGAGGTTATTCTCCTTACCGGCCTGTTCGAGCGCGGGTGCCGCGATGGAGAGAGTCTGCGCGATGCCGAGCAGGAAATCGGCGGCGGCGTTTCCGGTGAAGATTCCGCTGAAGGTGAAGCCGCCCTGGGTCTGGTAGAAGCTGCGGTTGAGGTACTGCAGGCGCAGATACTCGATGCCGGCCTTGAAAGTATGCCCGCCGTGAATGAAGCTGACGGAGTCGCTGGCGTCGATACTCTGGTTGACCAGGATGGCGGGGGCGGCCGAGGTGTTTCCGATATCGAAGCGGCTGGAGACGTTGATCTCGCTGGGCGTGGGCGGGCCGAACTCCGGCAGGGTGGATCCGAGACTGTGCAGGCTATACGGCGTGAGCACAGCCACGGTGCCTCCGAAGCGGTTAAAAGCCAGGCGCGCCACATTCAACATGGTGGGCGTGAGGGGTAGGGTATCGCCGATGGAAGCGGTGTGATACCACGTGTCGTCGCCGATGCGTTCGTAGCTGGGGACGTTGCCGGAGGATTTCTGGTCGCGCGAGTAGACCTCGTTGTAGCGGGCGTCGATGGCGTGGCGGCCGGTGTAGTAGTCGGCGCGAATGAGGCCCTGGTCGTCGTCCTGAGGCGAACTGTAGGTGGCGACCAGGGTGCCGTTGGCGGAGTTGGCGGGCTGAATGAGCCCGTTCAGCTTGATCGCGACGGGGTCGAAACGGCTGCTGGGAATGGTGTTCCCTGGGAATGCGGCATTGGTGAGCGGGTCGGTGATCTTGGAAGAGAAGATGCCGTTGCTCTCGCTGGAGGTGAGCGGCTTGGCGCTGGAGGAGAGCGCGGCGGTGCGCACCTTGAGTCCCTGATAGGAGCCGAAGACGAACAGTTTGTTCTTGATAATGGGCGCGCCCATAGTGCCGCCATACTGGTTCTGCACCAGCTTGTTGACGGTCTTGGCGAAGAAGGTGCGGCCGTTCAGCGCGCCGTTGCGAAAGTACTCCCAGCCGCTGCCGTGGACCTGGTTGGTGCCGGACTTGGTGACCACGTTCATGGCCGTGCCGCCGTTACGGCCGAACTCGGCGGTGTAATTGCTGGTTCGAATGTGGACTTCCTGAATGGCATCGGGCGGAGGGTAATTGAGGCCGGTATTGCGGAACAGGGCGACATAGGGAGCGCCGTCGAAGAGCATCAGGTTATCGGCGGTGCGCGAGCCGGAAGTGGTATATGTGGGGCCCTGACGGTCGTTGGTGAAGGTTTGAGGGTCGGACACGCTGGAGATACCGGGGAACAGCGTGGTGAGGTCGATAATGTTGCGGCCGTTGAGCGGCATATCCATCACCACGTTGGCTTCGACGGTGGCGCCGAGGGTGGAAGAGCGGCTATCGACGAGCGGCGCTTCGGAGGTGACGGTCACGGAGTCGGAGGTGACGCCGACTTCGAGATGGGCGTCGATCTTGACGTTCTGATCGAGCGCCAAAGCGACGCCCTTCTGGTCGAAGGCTTTAAAGCCCGCGGCTTCCACGCGGATGTTGTAGGAGCCTAGCGGCATGAGGGTGAGGATCCATTCACCCGCGGCATTCGAGCTGGTGGTGCGGATGTTGCCGCGCTCAACTCCGGTGGCGATCACCTGGGCGTTGGGCACGATGGCGCCAGTGGGGTCGGTCACGGAGCCGTAAAGGCTACCGGTGTCCTGGGCCAGCAGGGCGGCGGGAAGCAGCGCAGTTAAGAGAGCCAGTTTGCGTAGCATAGTTCACTCCTTTTGGGCACACCTCTCCCTGGGGCCGCGAACGGCCTGGAGAGGCGGGCGGTCTTTACTCTTTCACGTCTTTTGAATCCTGGATACGGATGGCGCGCGCGCCGGGGAGCGACGCCGTTCCGTGGAATCCGGCGATCAGAACGTCCTCCAGGTGGTCGCCGAACAAGGCAGCCCGGTCGGGCGCCGGCGCGGCGGCATCGGAAGGCCAAACGGTGACGATGCCATCGAGCATCAGTCCTCTTACATAAGCGAAAATCATGGCGGCGGGGGTAGGGCCGTAGTCGGGCAGGCCGGCGGCGGGGGCAGCCGTGCCGCCGGTCATCTTTCTGACGCGGTCGATCTTTTCATAGCCGCCCATGCGCATCAGGACATCGCGGAAAGAAACGCGCTCGATGAGGCTTTCCGGTGTGCCTTCGACCAGGACACGGCCTTTGGTGTAGATGGTAATTCCGTTGAAGGAGACGTCGCGGATGCGGCTGAGGCGCGACGAGGTGGTGCGCCTATCGATATCGATTTCGATGGGCCATTCAACACCCTGTCCCCATTTCGGCAGGGTGGTCATCTCGATGTTGCTGAAGCGGATGTCCTCCATCGCACCGCCATCCTTGGCGAGCAGGGCAATGCCCGTGCGGGAATCGCGGATGATGCAGTTGGAAAAGGCGCAGTGGCGGAAATCGGCGAAGCTCTCGGTGCCCAGTTTCAGGGCGGAGGCGGCGCTGACCAGCACGCTGTTGGCGACGGTGACGTTCTCGGTGGGCTGTTGCGCCTGCGGACCGGCGCCGCCGCGATTGGTGGTCTTGAGGACGATGCAATCGTCGCCGGCTTCGATGTGGCAGTCGGAGACGATGACGTTGCGGCTTGAGTCGATATCGATGCCGTCGGTGTTGATGGCGCGCAGATTGTTGAGCAGGGATACGCCGCGGATTTTGACGTCGTCGCAATTCTTCGGATGGATGGTCCAGGCGGGCGCTTTCAGAATGGTGACGTCCTGAATTCGGATGCCGTGGGAGTCCCAAATCTCGATCAAGGGGCTGGGACGGGGGAGCGGTTTGAGGTCTTTGTCGAGGAAGAGATCACCCTGGCCGTCGATCGTGCCGCCGCCTTCGATGGCGATGTTGTGGACGCCCTGGGCGTAGATCAGGTGTTTGGGGTTGTAGTCCTCAATGCGGCGGCTGCCGAGCAGCGTCGAGCCCGGAGAGAGGTAGAGCGTGACGTTGCTCTTGAGCGTTAGGGTGCCGCTTAGGAAGCGGCCTGCGGGGAAGTTGACGATGCCGCCTCCCGCGGCGTTGGCGGCGTCGATGGCGCGCTGGATGGCGGCGGTGTCGAGCGTGGTGGCGTCGCCCAGGGCGCCGTAGGTGCGGACGTCGTAGGAGGCGGCGGAGAGGAGGAGGGGGCAGAGGAGGAGGATTGCCAGTGAGTTTGTGGGGCAGGATGGCATCCTGCGGCCGAGTGGTACTCGGCCCTGGGCGGCATCGGTTGACTGGGCGGCTGGCGGGTTACCAACCCGCCGCAGGTTGCCAACCTGCCCCACATAAGAAAACCAGGCCAAAGGTGACAGAGAGGTTCTCATTTGGAGAGCCTCGACTGGGCGGCTTTCAGCCAGGTTTCGTAGATGTACTTTTCTTTCTCGCGTTGCCAGCGGTCGAGCGGCAGGGCGTTCATTTCGTCGTGCGGGACGGCGGGGAAATCGGCGCCCAACGCCATGGTGCCGCCTTCGCGTAGCTCGGTGGCGTACAGCGGGTCGATGAAAGCGTGAGTCTTCTGGGTCCAGTCCAGGATATGAGTCTCGGGCATCTTCGCGATGGATTCGAGCGTCCAGTTGGGGAAATTCAGGCGCTTTTGGAGCCAGAGGGCGGCGGGACGCGTGAGCCAATGCGGGCGATGTCCCCCGCCCTCGATCCACTCTATATCGAAAGCGTTGTGCGTGCGGGCGCGCAGATCGTCGAAGAACTTTGCACCGATACGGGGGATCGAAACGACATCGTCGGCGGTGCCGTTGATGACCAGCGTGGAACCGTGTTCGGCGTGCAACTCGTAAAGCGCCGCGCCGCGGTCGCCGAGAAACAGCAGCGATTGGTAGGGAATGGCCTGGCACATCTTCTTGCTGCTGGAATCCCAATAACCGCCGGGGCCGTCCAGGTTGCCGCCGCCCGCCAGCACGCAGGAATTCAGGCGAGGGTCCACGGCGCAGGTTATGCCGAGAACGAAGGAGCCCATGGAGTAACCGAATGCAGCCAGGCGCCGGGGATCGGTATCGGGCCGTTGCGCCAGGTAGCTGACGGCCTGCATGACGTCGGTGATCATCAGGCCACTCATGCGGCGGGCCATCTCGGGGGGATCGACGGTGCGGTCGTGCTGGCGCGATCCGTCCTTGCGGTCGAGGTTGCGCTCGCCTTCGCCGATGGGGTCGTAGGTCAGGACCGTGGCGCCGGCCTGGGCGTAGAGAATCCCGGTGTAGACGGCATACCAACTGTACTTGTCGCCACCGTGGCCGTTGACCACCACGATACCGGGAACCTTCTCCCCGGGCGGCTGCGCGGGGCGGTAAACGATGGCGGGGACGCGTAGCCCGTAACCAGTGGCATAGCTGACGCGCTCGCCTATCACTCCCGGGGCGGCCTGAAACTGGCCGTACGATTCGGGTTCCAGGGGCGGCAGCGGGTCGGGCACGAAGAGCGTGGACTTAATACGGTCTACGGTACTGGGAGCGCGGCCGTACTGCTGGGCGGCGAAGTTGTAGTCGTCGGCGATGAGGTGGTTGTTGCGCTGCGCCACCAGGAGCTTGATGTGGTCGATGAAGGCGCGGAAGGCAGGCGTCGAGGTATCCAGCTTGGGGTTGAGTTGCTTGACCAGGGGTTCCACCTGATCGGGCCGAATGTCGTAGTCCTTGTCGATCTCGGCGACGGCGTTGCGCCTGGCGGCGAAGGCGGCGGTGCGGAAACCGGTGACGCGGGTGATGCGCAGGCGGCCGCGGTCGTCGAGGTGCGGTTCGGCGATGCCATCGACCGCATCGTCCGTAGGGGCAACCGAGCGAAGCGTCACTTTGGCGGGCGCGAATCCCGGGGCGGAGAGCGTAACCTCGATGGCGCCGGCGATGGCCGTGGAACGCAGCACATTGGCCACCGGCATATCGATGTACATAGTGCCTTCCATGCTCCCGGATTTCGCGGTATCGGTCTGGTATGCAGCCGGTCCCGCCAGCGTGGCCGGGCCGGAGACCGACCAGGTGAGCGGCGGACTGGCGCCGAAGACGTGAACTCCGGCCGCATCGACGATGTCGGCCGAGAGGATGGCGATCCCCGAGCGGTCGGCGGGGATCTGGGCGGTATTGGACTTCAATACCAGGCGCGCGGGCTTGCCGGCCATGGCGAGCGAGTAGGCGATGTGGTCGGCGCCCTTGCGGCCTTCGACGGATATGACGCCGCGCTGGATCTCGACGTTGTCGAAGGTCACGCTATGGTTGTTGGCGGCGCTCGGCCGCGCCGTTCCGATGGCCCGGCCGTTGACCTTCAGGGTCACTTCGTCGCAGTTCGAATCCACCACGATGGGCTTGCGTTGGCCAACGTACTGCTCGCGCCACCAGGCCGGCAGGATGAACGCCATCGGCTTGGAGGTGAAGTTGGCCTGCCAGAGATAGTAGACGAATTTGGGGAAACGGTAGGCGTCGGTCCAGCCTTTGGGATTGATGTTGAGTAGCGGCGAGTTGACGTACTTGCGGTCGGCGCCGTGATCGGCATACAGCCAGACCACCACGTTGTCGTCGGCCAGTTTGGGGCTGCGGACGTCCATTTCGTGCTGCCAGAGTTCGGTGCCGGCGATCTGCGCGCCGGCGGGATCGATGCTGCCGGGGAATTTGTGGTCGTCGTTGGTATACCAGCCGCGCACGGTGCAGCGGAGAAGGTTCTCGATGGGCAGGTCTTTATCGGTGAGCTGGACGAAATCGCCGCCATTTTCCCCGCGGCGGAGATAGATGATGCGGGTGGGGTCTTCGGCATGCGCCCAGGCCGAATCGGCGGGCTGGTTGGTTTCGTTGCCCATGGACCAGATGAAAATCGACGGATGGTTGCGATCGCGGCGCATGGCCTCGATGAGCATGCTGCGCTGCACGTCTCGTCCGAAAGCGATGTCCTTGATATTGGGCTGCTCTTCGATGGTGATGATGCCCAGGCGGTCGGCGAGATCGTAGACCAAAGGGTCGTTGGGGTAGTGAACCGTGCGCTGGAAGTACATGCCCAGGCCGTTGCGCATATCTTCCATGTCTTGGACATGCATCCACTTGGGGATGGCGTCGCCGAGCCACGGGTACTCCTGGTGGCGATTCATGCCGTGCAGCACCAGTTTGTGGCCATTGAGGTAAAGGCGCTTCTCGGCGTGGTTCCAGGAGAACCAGCGGAAACCGAGCGGCGAGGAATACACGTCGGCCAGGTGCTGTCCGTCGCTCACCGTGCTGGCGACCTTATATAGATACGGCGTATCGGGCGACCAGAGGTGCGGTTTCAACACGGGGCCCAGGCGCTGAGTGAACTCGCGGGTGGCGCCGGGAGCGATGGCCTGGGTGCTGGAGACCTGGGCGATGGTGGCGCCGGCGGCGTCGCGGATGGTGGTCACCAGGGTGCAGTCGCGCGTTTCGGGGTAGCCGTTGCGCACCCAGGTGCGGATCTGGACCGTGGCGGAGGCGTCGCTGACTTCGGGGGTGGTGACAAAAGTACCGCCTTCGGATTCGGCCGATCCCTGGAAGGGGATACTGAGGCGGTCGCGGACAACCAGGCGGACGTCGCGGTAGATGCCGCCGTAGACGTCGAAATTGCCGGCGGTCATGGGCGGGATGTGGCCCAGATCGTCGTCGCGGCGGTTGGAAACCTGGACGGCGATGAGGTTGGGCTGGTCGAAACGCACCTGCTTCGTGATATCGATGGAGAAGCTGGTATATCCGCCTTTGTGCTCGCCCACCAGTACGCCGTTGCAATAGACCCTGGCAAACTTCTGAACGCCATCGAACTCCAGGGCGATGAGGCGGCCGGCATATTGCTTGCCAATGGCGACGCTCTTGCGATACCATCCCCAGCCGTACCACCAGTAGGTGTCGTCGCGTTCGGTAGCCGAGCGGATGAACGGGTGGAGATCGCCGGTAGTCTCGTAGGTGCTCCAGGTATGCGGCAGGGCGATGGCGGGCCAGCGGCTGTCGTCGAAGTTCGGGCTGGCGAGACGGATGTCGGGCTCGGGTTGGGGTTGATATTGGAAAGTCCAGTCGCGGTTGATGGTTTTCTCAATCCGGGGTCCAGGTGCGGCCGCGCAAACGGGGCCCGCGAGGAGGAGAATCAAGGCTAGGGGTCGAATGGTCAAATCAGAGTGTGTGCCAAACCGGCGGAAGGGTCAAGCAGGATGGGGCAGATAACCGGTGAATCACCAGTTAACTCCGATTCCGCAAAGAGTTCCGAGCAACTGAGAAGGATTCTGCAGAGCCGTACGTTTCATAACACGGAAGTTCTGAAGCGGTTGCTGGACTATCTGGCCCGGCAGGCGTTGGGAGGAGAGGCCGGCGACCTCAAAGAATATACCGTCGGCGTCGAGGCGTTCGGCAAGCCGCCGGACTACGACCCGCAAACGGATTCCTCGGTGCGCGTCCAAGCAGGGAAACTGCGCCAAAAACTGGACGAGTACTACCGTGTGGAAGGCGCCGCGGACCCGTTGCGAGTGGACCTGCCCAAAGGCCATTTCCGGCTGGAGTTTCACGCTGCGCCCGCAGCGGAGACGGCGTCTCCGGTTCCACAGACGGCTTGGCGGGTTTGGGCGGGAGTGGCGGCAGTAGTGGCGGCGGCGGTGGGGTTGACGGTATGGTTCGAACGTCCGGCGGCGCCTAGGGGAAGCTGGAATGCGGACTTGGAGGCCTTCTGGAAACCGTTGCTCGCGAGCCCGCGGCCGATCATGGTGGTGATCGGCACGCCGCTGCTCGAAAAGATCGGGAACTCCTTCTTTCGCGACCCCAACCTGAACACCTGGGAGGCGGCGGCGCAGTCCGAGCGGCTGAAGAAGATTCAGGAGGCGGCCGGAGAGTCGCCTGTATCGCCCGCATTCCCGTATACCGGCGTAGGTGAGGCGGAAGGCGCATTCGAGATTGAGAAACTGCTCTTGCCGCGCGGGCGCGACCTGGCGTTTCAAGTGAGCAACCTGGTGACCTGGGAAGACATCACGCGCAACAACACGATCTTCATCGGACCGCCGAAGTACATCCTGCAGACGGCCGATTTGCCGGTGCCGCTGGATTTCGAGATCAGCCACGCGCGGGTGCAGAGTCTGCGGCCGGCGGAAGGCGAGCCGCGGACGTTCGAAGAGAAATGGTCGGCGGACCGTACGCGTCTGGAGGAAGGACATGCGCTGATCACGCGCATTCCGGGGCTGCACCGCGCGGGGCTGGTACTGATACTGGCCGGCTCATCGACCGAATCGACGCGCGCGGCGGCGGAGTTCGTGACGCGGCCGGAATACATGACGCCCTTTGTGCGGTTCCTGCGCCAGAAGCACGGTGGAATCCCGGAATGGTTCCAGGTGGTGGTGCGGGCGCGGTTCCGGTCGCAGACGCCGATTTCGATCGAAAGGGTGGCGTTTCACGCGCTGAAGTGAGGGGCCGCTTCCCGAAGCGCGCCGCTCCTATTGTCCACGCATCCGCTGCACGATGATTTTGCGGGCGGCTTCCACCAGCGAGGCGGCCCGCGGCATGGCCTCGACGGCGCGATCCACTTCCGGGTCGGTCATGGCGAATACCTTGTCGCTTTCGTCCACGTTGAAGGCGTAGATGTACATTTCCCGTGCCAGGTAGCGGCGGATCCACGGGCGATCCTCCCGGAACTGGGGTTCCTCGAAGCGGTAGCGGTGCTGCTCCAGGTCGTCGTGTAATTGCTGGAAGGTGGCGTCGTCCGGCATCCAGCCCGCCGGGAGTTTGGGCGGGTGCGTGGCGAAGTAGCTTCGAGTGAAATCGAACAGGCCGGTGCGGAAAAGCTGGGCCTGCAGTGGGTCCAGTTTCGGCGCGGTGCAATCCTCGTCGGGGGTGATGCCGCCGCCTCCGTAGACGGTACGGCCGCTATCGGTCATCTTCACGTCGTTCAAATCGCGGGGACTGCCATCCTGGTGGTAGTAGTAATCGTAGAGGGTCTTGTCGGAATAACTGCGCTGGATCAGACGTCCGCTGGGGGTGTAGAAATGGGCCGTGGTGAGGGCCAGGCCGGTTTCGTCCCGCAAAGAAATGACGGACTGCACCAGCCCTTTGCCGAAGGTGGTTTCGCCCAGAATCCAGGCGCGGTCGTGGTCCTGTAACGCCCCGGCGACAATCTCCGCGGCGGAAGCCGAGTACCGGTTGACCAGCGCCACGATCGGGTAGTTGCGCCCGTGGTTTCCGGTGTGGGCCGTCAAGATTCGCTCGGCCGACATACGTCCGTGGTGCGAGACCACCGTCTGGCCCTTGCGCAGGAAGTGGTCGGCCACATCGACCGCCTCATTCAGAAGTCCACCGGGGTTTCCACGCAGATCGAGGACCAGCCCCTTCAGATTATTCTCGCCCAGGCGGCTGAGATTGTCCTCCAACTCCTTGGCGGTGTTGTCGCCGAAGCCCAGGATTTTGAGGTACCCGATGCCGGGCTTCAACCAGAACGCGTCGGACACGGTCTTGCGGTTGATGTCCTCGCGGACGATGGAGAAGGTCAGGTAGTCCGGCACGCCTTCGCGCGTCACTACGATCTTCACCGTTGTGCCGCGGGCGCCCTTCAGCAGGTCGGCCACCTCGGAGGTGGACAGGCCGTCGGTGGAGCGGTCGTTCACGAAGCGGATGATGTCGCCCGGACGCAACCCGACGCGGTAGGCCGGTGAGCCGGGAAAGGGCGCCATGACCACGGTCTTATCGTTGCGCGGAACGACTTGCATGCCGATGCCCGAATAGCGGCCGCGCTGATCCTCGAGGAGCACCTTGTAGTCCCGCTGATCGTAGAAGTTGGAATGCGGATCGAGGGTCTCCAGCATGCCCGGAATGGCGCCTTTGTAGATGGCCTTATCGGGGTTGACGGGGTCGGCGAAATTGCGGCCGACCAGGAAGTAGAGCCTGACGAACTTGTCGAGGTCCCGTTCCGGCGGTGGAGCGTACGGATCCGCTGCGGCGGCCGCCGCCATTGCCTCAACCCGCGATCCGTAGTAGCCCCCGAACAGCGAGCAGCCCGCGACGATCAGCGGTAAGGCCAGCAAAGAGCGCAGTTTACGGGCCATCGAGAGGGATCCTTCTAATCGAGTATAGCGTACCGGGACGGACGATCGGCTGCATCTGACGGTCGGGCCGATGGGTGCCGTACAAGCATGACAGACCACAAAAGGCGATGGTCTGTCCTACTGCTGCGGAACGACGGGGGCCTGGCCGGTCTCGCGGTGGATGGCGTCCAGGACGCCGTTGACGAACTGCACGGAGTCCTCGCCCGAGAATTTGCGGGCCAGTTCCAGGGCCTCGTCGATGGCGACGGCGGCGGGGGTCGCGCCATAGGCCATTTCATACACGGCGAGGCGGAGAATGTTGCGATCCACGGCGGGCATGCGCTCCATGCGCCAGTGCTCGGCATGTTTGGCGATGCGCTCGTCGAGCGTGGAGAGATGCTCCACGGCGCCGCGGACCAGATCTTCGGCGAAGGCGTCGGGGGTGGGGTGCTCCTCGGAATACAAGGAGTCGAAATAGGCGGAAAACACTTCTTCGAGCGGTTGCCGGCGCGCGTCCCAGAGGAACAGCAACTGGAGCGCCCGCTGGCGCGACCTGCTACGGGCGGGCATCTACGCTCCCTTGCGCAGGGTGCGCATCAGGTTGCCCATTTCAATGGCGGTCATGGCGGCGTCGAAGCCCTTATTGCCGCCCTTGACGCCGGCGCGGTCGATGGCCTGCTCCAGGGTGTTGGTGGTGAGCACGCCGAACGCCACGGGCACGCCGGTTTCCATGGCCACGTGGGCAATCCCTTTAGCGGCCTCCGCGGACACGTAATCGAAGTGGGGCGTATCGCCGCGGATCACCGCGCTCAGGCAGACGACCGCATCGTAGCGGTGCTGGCGGGCCAGTTCACCGGCGACCATGGGTACCTCCCACGAGCCGGGGACCTTGACGATATCCACCATTTCCGGATCGGCGCCGGTGCGGGAGAGAGCGTCTTGCGCGCCGGCAAGCAGGCGCTCCGTAACGAAGCTGTTGAAGCGGCTGACCACGATGGCGAATCGCAATCCCGCGGCCGAAAGTTGGCCTTCAAATACTTTGGACATGGTTCACTTTCCTGCGAAGGCGGGGCGCCGCTTTTCCAGAAACGCCCGCGTGCCCTCGCGACAATCTTCAGTTGCCGCGCACACACCGAACGCGGCGGCTTCAAAACGCAGGCCTTCGGCAAGGCCGCACTGCAGGCCGGTGTCCACGGCTTCCAACACAAAACCCAGCGCAGCCGGACCGTTGGCCAGAACTTTGGCAAGCCATGCGCGACTGTAACCGGGGAGTTCCTCCAGGGTGGTGACGGCATTCACCAGGCCGATACGATAGGCTTCCGCCGCGGTAATCGGCTCGCCCGAAAGCAATAGTTCGAGCGCGCGTCCACGGCCCACCAGGCGCGGCAGGCGCTGCGTACCGCCATAGCCGGGGATGATGCCGAGCTTCACTTCGGGTTGGCCCAGCCGGGCATTTTCCGAGGCGAACCGCACGGAACAGGCCATGGCGAGCTCCAGCCCGCCCCCCAGCGCAAAACCGTTGACCGCCGCGACCGAGGGTTTGGATAAGGTCTCGATCTTGCGAAATACATGCTGGCCCCGCAGTGAGAATTCCCGCGCTTCCAGCGCCGAGAGCGCGGCCAACTCCTTGATGTCGGCGCCCGCCACAAACGCCTTTTCGCCGGCGCCGGTGAGAATCGCCGCGCGGATGCCGGGTTCGCGCGCCACCGAGTTGAACGCTTCGTCCAATTCGGCGATCACCGCAACGGAGAGAGCATTCAGCTTTTCAGGCCGGTTTACGGCGATCTGCGCCACGCCGGAGGCATCCACGTCGAACAGGATGTGCTGGAAGGGCATGTAGGATCAGTGTAACATCAGCCTCTGTGGGATAATCGGGAGAGTACCCCCAACACAGATGGACCGCGAATTCATACGCAATTTCTCTATCATTGCCCATATCGACCACGGCAAATCCACCCTGGCCGATAGGCTGCTTGAAGCCACCGGCGCCCTTTCCCAACGGGAAATGATGGAACAGGTCCTGGACACCATGGACCTGGAACGCGAGCGCGGCATCACTATTAAAGCGCACGCCGTCCGCCTGAATTACCGCTCCGACGACGGCAACCAGTACCAGTTGAACCTGATCGATACGCCGGGCCACGTGGATTTCTCCTACGAGGTATCGCGCAGCCTGCAGGCTTGCGAGGGCGCGCTGCTGGTAGTGGATGCGTCCCAGGGGGTGGAGGCGCAGACGCTGGCCAATACTTACCTGGCGCTGCACCACAACCTGGAAATCATTCCGGTGATCAATAAGATCGATCTGCCGGCGGCCGAGCCGGAGCGCATCAAGGAACAGATCGAAACCATCATCGGCCTGGACACGCGCGATACGGTGATGGCCAGCGCCAAGTCGGGCATCGGGGTCCACGACATTCTGGAGGCCATCGTACACCTGGTGCCGCCGCCCAGAGGCTCCGGAGATGCGCCGCTACGGGCGCTGATCTTCGACTCCTGGTTCGACACGTACCGCGGCGTGATCATTCTGGTACGCGTGCTGGATGGCCATCTGCGCATCGGACAGAAGATCCGGCTGTGGTCCAACGGGCAGGTTTATGAAGTAGAAGGGCTGGGATATCAGGCGCCCAAAGCCACGCCCTGCGACGAGCTGTCGGCGGGCGAGGTAGGGTTCCTCTCCGCCAATATTAAGACCGTCTCCGACGCCAAGATCGGCGACACCATCGTGGATGACGACAATCCGGCCTCCGAACCGCTGCCCGGTTTCGAAGAGATCAAACCCATGGTGTTCGCGGGCCTGTACCCGGTGGAATCGCACGAGCACGGGCTGCTGCGCGACGCGCTGGAGAAACTGCGGCTCAACGATAGCGCCTTCAATTTCGAACCCGAAAACTCGGTGGCGCTGGGCTTCGGTTTCCGCTGTGGATTTCTGGGGCTGCTGCATCTCGAGATCGTACAGGAGCGCCTGGAACGCGAATTCGATATCGACCTCATCACCACGGCGCCGGGCGTGCGATACCGCGTCACGAAGACGGATGGCGACGTCGTCGAGATCGACAATCCAACCAAGTTCCCCGATCCTTCGGGGATCAAGCAGATCGAAGAGCCGATCATCGACGCCACGGTGATCACGCGCGAGGAGTACCTCGGTGGCGTCCTGAAGCTGATGGAAGACAAGCGCGGCACGCAGAAGAAGTTCGAGTACCTGGGCGGCGGCCGGGTGATGCTGCTGTACGAATTGCCGCTGAACGAGATCGTGCTGGACTTTTACGACCGTCTGAAATCGTCTTCGCGCGGGTATGCGTCGCTGGACTACCATTTGTCGGGGTATCGTGTGTCGCCGATGGTGCGTCTGGACGTGCTGGTGGCGGGCGACCCGGTGGACGCGCTATCGCTGATCGTACATCGCGACTTCGCCTACGATCGCGGCAAAGAGCTGATTTCGCGCCTGCGCAAGCTGATTCCGCGGCAGATGTTCGAAGTGGCGTTGCAGGCCGCGATCGGCAATAAGATTGTGGCTCGCGAGACCATTAAATCGATGGGCAAGAACGTGCTGGCGAAGTGCTATGGCGGCGACATTTCGCGCAAGCGGAAACTGCTGGAGAAGCAAAAGGAAGGCAAGAAGCGGATGAAGCGCGTGGGCCGCGTGGAGATTCCGCAAGAGGCGTTCCTGGCGGTGTTGAAGGTGGGACAGGGCGACGAAGAGGACTAGGAGGCGGAGCGGAAACCGCCGTGCGGGAGGCGGCTTTGCTTTTGGGGCAGGTTTCGAGCGGGGGCAGTCGCCTCTCGTTTCGATGCCCGACCGATGGCGCACGAAGCGCCGGGCGTACTGGTGCGGTTCGTCGGGCGATAGTTGGGCGCCAATTGTCCGGCAGGATGTTACGTCCGTGTGGTGAAGAGTCTGATCCCGGCGAGTGCCGGGAGCGGTGTTTCACGGGAGGAATCCGCACGGAGCCATCGGTAGAATGCCCCGAGGCGGGGGCCGGGCACGCCCGTCGAGCGTTCCCGTCGCGAATTTGTTCCCGCCCAGCAAGCGCGACGGCCAGCGATTCCCGATGGAGACCGCGGAACCTCGGTTTGGGGCTGACGGTGGTGGAAAACTGGCTGCGGCCGCTGCAGAAGCGATGAAGGATCGCGGACCTTGCCGCCAATCGTCCATGGTATGGTGAATGGTATGGCTACTGCGAAGATCACCATCACCTTACCGGACCGTCAGATTGAGGAGATCCGGAAGCGGGTCGCAGCCCAGAAATCCCCAAGTGTCTCCGGTTTCATTCAACAGGCTGTCCAAAAATCTCTTGAGAATGCCGCCGAGTTCCGCGCGATGGTAGAGGAAGCTCTGAAGAAGACGGGCGGACCGCTCAAGCCAAAGGAACGCGCGTGGGCGAGAAAGACGCTCGCGGCGCGAAGGCGCGGAACCAAGCCGCGGAAGGCCGCGTGAACGGAATCGTTTTCGATGCTGGCGGGTTGATTGCGCTGGAGCGAAATGACCGCCGGGTCTTCTCCATCCTCGATACGGTTTTGGAGGACGGGGATCGGATTATCGTCCCCGCCACTGCCCTCGCGCAGGTGATTCGGAATCCGGCCAGGCAGGTACGCCTCTGGCGGATGATCCAGTTCGACAAAACCGAAGTAGTCCCACTGGACGCATCGCAGGCTCAAGCCGTCGGCGCGCTGCTCGCGCGGACGAATACCTCGGACATCACCGATGCCCATGTCGTCATATGTGCGCAGGCGGCAGGCTATGCGATCCTCACCAGCAACCCCCTTGATCTTAAACGGCTTGACCCAGCGCTCCGGTTGATCCGGATTTAAGGCATCGAGGCAGGCCTGATGACCGGGAAGCCGCCGGCTTGCGGCCATGGTCATCGCTGGCAGAAACCCCGAACACGCAAGAGGCTTTCAGCGCCCCGCGCAATACGGTGTCTTTCACGACCTCGAACAGCGCCTACCAGGTTCGACCCCAGGTCGAGGGGCCGGGCGCCGCAACTTCGGCTGAAGGTTCGCTCCGGCCCATTCGGCCGTATCACGCCATGCCCCGGAACTGGTATTGCGCCCGACCTCCGGCCGCATCGTCGATTCGGTGAGGGCCGCTCCCCAGTTGTTGGCCGCGGGCCACAGCCAGAGCTCGGCCCGAGTCATGAAGGAGATCGCCAACTGACGGCCCGCTACGGCGTCCATACACGTCTGCCGAAGCGGGTGGTTCCGATTGAACAGGATCGACACCACGTTGGTATCGAGAAGGAGGACGTTCATTCGAGGCCGGTGTCGGTGGCTTGGCCGCGATTGCGAAGCTGGCGGATCATCTCGATGAAGGCATCGACCTCGGATGGGTCGCCGTCAAGTGCAAGGCGGTGCGCCATTAGCGGGCAGGAGAGTGGGCTGCTTCCAGGCGGGCGCGTCCGCGTTTCTTCACATCGCCGGCGAGTTCGCGCATGGACTGCTCCGTAATGGTCCGGCCTTCACCACGAGCAAACGAAGCCTCGGCCCTATCGACGGCGGCGAGTATTTCGATGCGCGTACGCTCACGCTCTTCCCACAGAGCAAGGGCTTCGTGCACGGCGTCTTCTTCGGCTTGCAGCCGGCCGCTCACGATAGCTTGGCGGGCAATCGCCATTTGGTCCGGTGTAAGCTGAATTTCCATTGCTTTAGTGGTACGCGGTTCTTCTATCGAGGCAAGAATGCGAACCATCACGTGGCGCTCCCTGCGCGGCAGTTCTGTCCGGGCCCTACCGTTACCGGATCAACTCGACCCGGATCGTCAAATCGTGCACCACGGCGCCATCGAACTCTTTCCATCGACGATCCGCAGTGACGGCGACCGCGCCCAAGCACGCCGCCATCGTCAAACAAACGCAGTCTCCGAGCGATAGCCCAAGATCGCGTCGGCTTCCCAGCAGGACGCCGCAGAACTCGGCCCGCTCTGCGCCAAATTCTTCGTCCACTTCCAAATGCAATTCGCGAAGACTCGCCACCGCCCGGTCTTCGGGCATGCCGGCGCGCACCAACCGGCCGATCACTTCCGCTAGATTGACGGCATGAATTCGAAAGCGATCCAGAATTCTATCCACGCGTTCGTGGCCGCACTCATCCAGCAAGATGCACAGCAAGGCGGAGGCATCGAGCACAAACTCCTCTCTCACGGGCGCGGGGCCTTTTCGTCCTCGCGAGCGGCTTCGGCGCGGCGATCGCGAATGAGCTCGTCAGCCAAATTCCGGCCAGCCGGGATAAAGCTCCGAACCTCGTCACGCACCTTGGCTAGAGCTTGGGAACGTGAGGTGACTTGGAGCGTCCCCGAGTCTTCCACCGTGACGATCACTTGCGAACCCTCCGAGAGTCCGAGGTGGCGGCGGATGGGCGCCGGGATCAGAATGCGCCCTGACTTCTCAAGCCGCGTGGTGTAAGTCTCCATGCTTCATCATAGCGCCAAAATACGGCAGATTCCGAGAATTGCCGCGTTGATAAAGGGGGACAGCCTGAACTGGCGCGCTTTTCGTAAGACTTCCGAGCCAGCGCTTACGCTCCATGAGCGAAGTTATTGAAACCAAAGGCGCCCAAAGACCGGCAATCGTGTTCGACGGTCACGCGTCGTAAAAGTGACGCAGTTCAGGCTGTCCCTCTTTAATAAAGTGACGCAGTTCAGGCTGTCCCCCTTTTAGGCTGCCTTCCGTGGCGCCGCCGGGGGCGATCCGCTGCAGGGCTTGGGCGAGGTCGCGCGCGGATCGGCGACCGGCCAGCGTCTCTTCAAAGGCGCGCGTCACACGAGAGACCTGTTCGGCGGATTCGTGCGCGAATTCCAGGCGAAAGCGGAAGATTCGGGCGGCGCGCCATGCGCCCAGGTACGCGGCGGCTTGCTGCGCTTCGGCGCCGAAGACCGTGTTGCGGCATCCCACGTCGGCCATTACGGGGTGCGCCCGGCCGGCCTCGTCGCGGATGGCTACCGTATGGATCTCACAGGGACGCCCGCAATCCCGATAGCTGTGTCCGGTGGAAAGGAAGCGGCAGAAGACGCAGTGCTCGGTATGAAACACCGGCAGGTGCTGGTAGACCACGGCTTCAATCCGGTCCGCGCCGGCTGCGGTCGCCAGAGCGGCCACCTGCGCGGCATTCAGATCGTGAGCGGGGGTCAGCAGCGATACGCCCAGCGCCAGAAACTCCGCGGCGGAGAGCGCGTTGGCGGCGTTCAGACTGAAGTCGCCGATCAGGGCGGAGTGCGGCGTTTCGCGGAGCGTTTCCAGCAGGCCCGCGGAACGCACCAGAATGGGGCAGTCGCAGCTTCGCAGGAAATCTACGATGCGGGCTTCTCCCGGCTTGAGAATGCGGGGGCTGGCCACGCGCGGCTGGAGTCCCGCGGCGCGGATGCGATCGAGCGACGGGCGCAGACCGTAAAGGTCCAGGTAGTCGAGCGTGATGCTGGCGGGACGCAGCTCGATGGCGGCATCCAGTTGCGCCGGTGTGCGCACCAGAAGGTGAAGTTCTGGATCGGCGACCGGGCCGCTCCCTAGCGGTCGCGGTTCCGTGGGGCAAGCGACTGGATGGATTGCGATCGGCTTGGGAGCGCTTTGCATCTGAGACAGCTTCTCTACGGCTTCGCGGCGGACCTGGTTGAGTAGCGAGCTGGGGGCGAATGGCGAACCCACGGTCTCCAGTTCGAGTTCCGCCAGTTGGTAGGGCGTATTCCCCAGACGGCCAAACTGGTCGCGGAGGAACTCGCGGTCCAGCGCGCGATTGCGGGCCGTCCCCAATGCCTCCGGCGATTCCACCCGTGCCACGGCGTCGCCAACACGCCATTCCGTTACCAGGGGTTCGCCTTCGCGAGCCACCACTTTCACCGCGACCGCCTGCTTACGGACGGGCGCACCGGGTTCCAGATACGGACGCGCGGCTTTATCGACCTCCGGATCGTGTGTACGCCAGACGCAATCGCCGCGGCGAATGCGCCCCGGGTTCAGGACGCCGTTGCCGAATCGCAGCTCCAGCTTGTCGCCGCGCGGCAGCACTTCGAAAATGCGTCCACCTTCCTCCGGCTCCTCGGGACTGCGCCAGTCCGCCGCGTCGAAGACCATTCCATCGCCGGGCTTCAACGGCGAGATGCGATAAGCGCCGGAGGGTTCGATCTCCACGCCGTCGGTGGAAACCTGCGCCACCGTCCCCATTAACACCCCGCGATGTCGCGGCGCGCGGCCTTGGACAACCTTTTGATGGTCGGTACCCAGGATGAAGAACGGCCCGAGCCCGCGGGAATACACCTGTTCCAGTTGCAACTCCGACGCGGCGTCGAGGCTCGGCGCGCGGCCTTCCCAGGCTTCGTCCACGGCCTGCCGATAGGCGCGCGTGGCAAGCGCGACGTACTCGGCGTCCTTGTAGCGGCCCTCAATTTTCAACGCGGAGATGCCGATGTGTACGATCTCGGGAATCTGTTTCAATGCGTACAGATCGCCCGGCGAAAGAAGATAGCGCGCGTCGCCAAGAGGCCGAGGTTGGCCATCGACGATCAACTCGTACGGCAACCGGCAGGCCTGGGCGCACTGGCCGCGGTTGGCGCTTCGTCCACCCCAGGCTTCCGACGACAGGCACTGGCCGGAGTAGGCCACGCACAATGCACCGTGGACGAAGATTTCCAGCTCGCACTCGGTCGCGGCGCGGATGGCGCGGACTTCGTCGAGCGAGAGTTCGCGCGCCAGCGTGACGCGGCTGGCCCCGAGGCTCTGCGCCAGGCGGACCCCTTCGGCGCTGGTGACGCTCATCTGCGTGCTGCCGTGGATCGCCAGATCGGGCGCAATCCGGTGGGCCAACCTGGCGATGCCGACGTCCTGCACGATGATGGCATCGGCGCCGGCGAGCGCAATGGCTTCCAGCGTGCGCTCGGCTTCGGCGATCTCGTCGTCGAAGACCAGCGTGTTGAAGGTCACATAGCCGTGGACGCCGCGGCGGTGAAGGGTCGCCAGAGCGTCGGGCAATTCCTCCAGCGAGAAGCCCACCTTGGCGCGCGCGGTGAAATGTTTGAGGCCGAAATAGACCGCGTCGGCGCCGGCCTCGATAGCCGCACCCAACTGCGGCCAGTATCCGGCCGGGCTCATCACTTCGGGTTTGCACACGGGAGGCATCGGCTGCTATTAGCGTAGCAGAGGCGTCCGGCCCTTTCGGCTGAAGTATGCGAAGGGCCTATTGCGTCATGTTTTCTTGCAACATAACTTGACATATTGAGCCATTCAGCCGATACTGGAAACGTGCGAGCCTACGTTTCACCATCGTTCGCTTCAACTGGGGCCATGCCTTCGGTCCGCAAGTGCATCGAGCGCGGCGGCGAACGAGTCTGGCGATTTGACGATTTTCGCGGCCTATCTCTTACGGCGGTCGCACAAGCCCTTTCCCGCCTGACTCGGCAGGGAAAACTCGAGCGTCTGAGCAAGGGCACCTATTACAGCCCTCGCCAGACCAGATTCGGAAAAACCCTGCCCAATCCCGCGGCCATCCGGAGGCTGGCGGCGCGGCGCAACCCGATCTTTCCGGCGGGCATTGCGGCGGCCAACCTCCTGGGCTTCACCACCCAGACGGCGCCCCGCGCGGAAGTCGCAACCACCGCCCTCAGTCTCCCCAGAAAGCTGATTGGCGGCGACACCGTGATTCATACCCGGCGCCCCGAGGCATGGGCCAAACTGTCGGAACCCGACGGCGCGCTGCTCGATTTCCTGCGGCAGGGAGGCAGAACCAGCGAACTACCGCCGGAAGAGACGGCTCAAAAGACCGTCGCTTTGCTCTCTGAAAATGGCCGCTTTGCCCGGCTTCTAAAGGCGCTTCCCTCCGAACCTCCGCGAGTCCGCGCGATCTTCGGCGCTATCGGCGAGCAACTTGGAAAGCGGCCATCCATACTTCGGCAACTGAAGGACTCCTTGAATCCGCTCTCCCGATTCGATTTCGGACTCTTCGCCGGCTTGCCGCACGCCGGCGAGTGGCAGGCCAAGGGGCGCCGCTAACGTGAAACTGTTCGAACATCCCGAGTTCGAACAGGCAATCCTTCGGACGGCTGAGCATTTCCGAGACCGGTGCTTACGCCCGGCGATCATCGAAAAGGACTACTACGTCACCGAGGCCTTGCGGCTGGTTGCTGCCACTGCCGGCGATAGGATCATCTTCAAAGGTGGGACCAGCCTTTCCAAAGGCTGGAATCTGATCCACCGGTTTTCGGAAGACATCGACATATTCCTCGATCCGCTGGCCTTCGATCCTCCGCTGGGCAAGCGGGCGATTGACCGCGAACTCAAGAAACTGCGCGATTCCGTGGACGCTCATCCGTCGCTGACACTGGTTCGCACCGAGAGCAAGACGGTCGGTGGGTTCGGCCGGGCCGACCGGTTCTCTTATCCACAGCGCTTTGGCGGTCCCGGCGAAGTCGCGAACCGCGTGCTGCTTGAAACCGGCACTGCCAGCGGCCGCGAACCGACAACTACCGTCGAGTTGCGCTCGTACCTGGGCGAGTTCTTGCGCGACATCGGCGTGTCCATGGACGCGGACGACGAAGCGCCGTTTTCCATGCGCCTGCTGCACTTTCGGCGAACATTCGTCGAAAAGATGTTCGCCATCCACGGCAAGGTGGAACTGTTCAAGCGAGACCGGCAACCGCTTGGCACGTATGCCCGGCACTACTATGACCTCTTTCAACTGGCGGCTCAGGCCGAGGTGATCGCCATGTTAAACTCCGCGGAATATGCCGGCATCAAGGCGGATTACGACCGAATCAGCCGGGCCCACTTTCCGCGAAGTTACTTCCATCCCAAACAGATGAGCTTTGCCAATAGCGATGCGCTCTTTCCGCCGGCGGAGTTCGCCACCGTCATCGGCAACGAGTATGAAGCGCCATGCGGAATGCTCTGCTACGGCCCCTACCCATTATGGGTCGAGGTACAATCTCGCCTCAACAACCTTCGAGAACTGTTGTGAATTGCGCATGCCGTCGCCCTACTTCCCGAAGTAACTCCTCACAGGCGGCGGGGGCGCGTCCTTGCGGATAGCGCGCCATAGGGCGTCGTTCAACACATCTTCGTCGATATCGTCTTCTTTGTCGAAATTCATTCGCGCCATCTCTTTGGCGGCGGGAGCGTCGGCCGGGTTGCGGTCGGTCAGCGGGATGCGCGCCTTCTCGACGGTGTAAGGAGTGGGGTCTGGCTTGCTCTGAAAAGACGCGGTCATGAGCGGCGCCGAAGCGTCGAAGTGCGTCATGGGATGCAGGCCCAGCAGCGTCTCCATGGTGCGCAACATCGATGTAGTGTTGTACATGTGACTGTCCACGGAGTGCCGTTTGATATAAGACGAAATCAGATAGGCCGGCGAGCGGTGCGAATCCACGTGGTCCGGACCGTTCTGCGCGTCGTCTTCCAGAATGCAGATCAGGGTGCTGGTCCAGAAGCGCGACTTCGAAACCGCCTCGACGATGGTTCCGACGGCGAGGTCGTTATCGGCGGCGTGCGATTGCGGCGTGATGGCTCCGGCCCGCGTGCCTTCGGTATGATCGTTGCCCAGCCGCATGACGATCAGGCGGGGCATCTGGCCGCTCTTTTCATACTCCGCGAACTCAGCCAGAAAGACCTTGGCGCGATCCACATCGAGATACTTCAGATCGAAGCTGCGGTAGTTACGGTTGGTGACTTTGGCCAGCACGGGGTCGTTGATTTTTTCGATCTGCTCGCTTCCCGTGGGCGCAATCTCCTTCTTGTTGTCCACCATGTAGCCGAAATTGCGGATGGAGAGACCGGCCATCGAGGCATTGCTCCAGAGGTAGCCGGCGGGCGGTAACGAGGCGGGGTCCTGCTCTTCGAAATCGTACGTCTTGCGGCGGCTGGCGTAGTTACTGGGCCACAGCTTATTGACATAGTCGGGCGAGATAGCGGCGGTGGACCAGTTGTGGCCATCGGCGCTGACATCGGCGGACACGTAGAAATTGTCGAGCAGCACGAACTCGCGCGCCAGTTTGTGGAGGTTGGGCGTGATCTTCTCGTCGAACAATACCAGCGATGGGTCGCTGTTGCCCTCTTTCAAGTCGCCCAGCATCTGGTCGTAGGTGCGATTCTCCTTCACGATATAGATGACGTGCTGGATGGGCGGCAGCGGATTCGGCTCGTCCAACTGGGTGTCGTGGTACGGCGAATTGGCCCTCGCCTGCACGGTCCAGGCGGCCAACTGCTCGGCGCTGAAAGGCGGAATCCACGACGCCGTTCCGGTCTGCAGGCGCCCGACGAACCCTTCACGCGACCGGCTCATGGGGCTGGGGCCGTTGGGATTGGGATAGGACCGCGTTCCCTTGCCGTTGACAATCACCAGCGTCCCGGAGGGCAGCATGCGCACGGCGGTGGGATACCAGCCCGCGGGAATGAAGCCTTCCACGCGGCTGCGATCCTGCGAAACATCCACCACGCCGGCGACATTGGCGTCGGAACAGGCCACGAACAGGCGCTTGCCATCGGGGCTGAGCGCCAACCCCGAGGGAGTCATGCCCAGCGGTTGGCGCGGCGACATCGCCAGGTTGATGCTCTCCGCCAGATTCACCTGCTTGCCGGAAGTCACGGCCAGGGAATAGACGTTGTTGGTGTTGGCCGCGGCGACGAACAGCCGTGCGGTCCATGTAGGCTCGCCGGGCACCGTATCGGCGGGAGCACCGTCTCGCCACAGCATGTCTGTGGGATGAGCCGCCACCGGAATCCGCATCAGCAGATTTCCATTGGCGGTTTCGTAGAACCCCACGGAGCCGTCCGCCCACAGCGAGACGAAATACGATTGGCCGTCGGGATGGAACACGATGCGGTACGGGCGGCGGCCGGTCTTGAAGCGGTCGATCACCATGCCCGACTGCGGATTGACCACCACAATATCGTTCTTATACAGTTCGGCGGCGTAGAGCAGGTGGCCGTCGGGAGCGAAGGTCACATCGCCCACGAAGTCGTTAGCCGCGCGCTTGTCCTTGGGCGTCACCTCGAAGGTGCGCGCGGCGGTAAGCTTGCCATCGGCAAAAGCGAATTCGAACACCGCGGCTTGCGCCCCTCCGCCGACGTACACGCGGTCGCCCTTGGGCGAGAATGTCAGGCCGAGCCAGGCGTCCGGCACCGGAGTATTGTTCAGCACATTCCCGGATGCGGCGTCGATCACGGTGATCGACGGGGGCTTGTAGCCGCAGTTGAGAGCCAGCAGGTACTTGCCATCGGGCGAAAGCGCCGTGGACATAGGCAGGGTATCTAGCGGCACCTGCTTGCCGACGGGCGCCAGACGCCAGAAGCTGTTGAGGAGGAAGCCTCCATCCGGCAGCGGACCGACCCGGTCCCGCGGGGCAGGTTGAGAATTCAACAACGCGCCGAGGAAGATAACGCCGGCCACCAGCGCAGTACGCAGCAGAGACCACCGCCAGGCAAGTTTCATAGGAGTGCTCCCATTGTATCGCCAGGCCGATTTACAACGAGATGACTTCGCACAACCGGCCACAGGCATCCGCTGCCCGCAAGATGCTTATGTGGGGCAGGTTGGCAACCTGCGGCCGAGTGGCATTCGGCCTGCCGACCAGCATGCAAATGCCGACCAGGCCGAGTACCACTCGGCCGCAGGATACCATCCTGCCCCACAAATTCTGCAGAATCTCCAATACTGGGAAAAGTATGCGGCATTGGGTTTTCAAGCTGCGGCGGGTTGGTAACCCGCCTGGGCGGCTTCTGCAGACTGGTCGCCCGGACGATTGAAATCGGCCGCAGGTTGAAAAACTGCCCCACATAGAACTGCGGGCGCGGCCTCGGAATCAGCCGACGAGCACCGTAAAACATCCCAGTACGATGGTGCCTCCGTGAGCGGTCAGGTCGCCGATGCGCGCCTGCGGTAGTTTGCAGGTGAGCACCGTGAACGATCCGAGAGCGATCACGTCGGGCGGGCCGACGCAGACAGCCATGTCGCTAACGCGCGCCGCGGGCAACTTGCCGATGAGCACCGTAACTGCGCCGGGGGGCAGAATGGGCCCGCCAACGTGCGGCACAATCCCCGTCACCATCGGGCAGACATGCATGTCGGTGATTCGCGCTGCCGGCATTCCCATGACGATTTCCTTCCTTTACGCCTGCTCCCAGAGTTTCAGCCGATTCGTAACATCGACGCCCTGCGCGATGGCCACCTGAAACTTCTCCGGAGCCCTCTCGGGTTCGGTGGCCAGGGAGCTGAAAATGACAGCGCCCGAGACGGCCTTGGCCGTCAGATACTCGCCGGGCGGAACGGGTGGAGCGTCCGGCGGTGCCAGGCTGCCGCCGCTGAAGAATGCCGCCAGACCGGCACAGCCCGCTGCGGTTCCCAGTTCGGCGGCTTGAGCGGCAGCCATGGCGGCCCGGCGGCGCTCCTCGTTGGGATCGGAGATCCACTTCTCGGTGGCTTGCAAGCAGGCTTTGATCTTGGGTGGCGGCTCGGGTCCCGCGGCGCGGCGCGCCGAAACCCAGGCCCACCAGACTGCTTCGCGTTTCGGCAGGGCGTGCGCCAGGAACCGCACGGCGTCGGGATAGAGGCGCTTCTCGACTAACAACTTCACATACTCCACCGGTTGCAAATCTGGGCGCAACAACGCCATGGCCTCGTCGCCAAGCTCGGAGACGGAGCCGATAGCGACCACCCTCGGTACCGGTACTGGTTGCGGCGCTTCGCCCATATCAGTTGATCATTACGATGCCGCCCTGCTCCTGCAGCATGGCGGTGCCCTTGATCTGCGTCATCAGGCCTTCGACATCCACCTGAATCTGACCCTGGATCTTGATCATCATCCCTTGAATCGTAACACCCATTTGATCGATCTTGATGCTGCTCTGGCCAACCTTCAAGGTGATCGATTGCATGGCCTCTTCGTCGATCTTACCCAGGTCCACCTTGATGGACTGATTGCCCATCTTGAGCTCCGTGGAGTCATTCCCCATGTTCAACGTGAGGCTGCGATTCCCCTGATCGACGGTGATGGTCTCGTTGCCGGTAACGGTCTCGGTGCGCTTTCCCTTGATGGTCGTGGTTTCGTCGTGGTCGATATTCTTGGTGCGGTCGTGGCCCACCCAGTGGGTTTCGTCGTGTTCGACTTCGATGGACTGGTCCTTCTCGGCGTGCAGCGTGACCAGTTCGCTTCCCTTCTTATCCTCGAAGCGGAGCTCGTTGTAATTGGCCGCGGCTCCGCCCTTGGAACTTCGGCTCTTGACGCCGCTTTGAGTCATGTTCGCCGGCAGGGTATATGGCGGCATGGTATTGGCGTTGTACACGCTGCCCACGATGAGCGGACGATCGACGTCGCCATCCACGAAATCCACCACCACTTCCTGGCCGATGCGGGGAATGTGAACGGCGCCCCACTGCTTGCCCGCCCAAAACGTGGCCACGCGAATCCAGCAGGAGCTTTTCTCGTCCTTGGTGCCCTCGCGGTCCCAATGGAACTGCACTTTGACGCGGCCGTACTGATCGGTATAAATCTCTTCGCCCGCGGGACCGACCACGATAGCGCTTTGCAAGCCCTTCACCCGGGGGGCGGGCGAGACGCGCGGTGGGCGGAACGTAGTGGAAGAGGCAATGCACGTGAATCCGTTGCTGTACTCGAAAGGTACCTCGCCGGGAGCCAGGACCAGCGGCTGCCTGGCGGCGTGCTCCACGCTGGTGAGCACCCATTCCTTGCCGCTATCGGAGTAATACTTGTCCAGGGTGAATTTGTAGGCCGGACAAAACCCGCCGTGCAAGCTCAGGCCGCGGACGATCGCGCCGGGCGCCTCTTCATGCTGCATGCGCAGCTTGGAGATAGTCTCGCCGTCGCCCTTCTGCATGTAGAGGCCGGGGTATTCGTAGAGTTCCAGCTTGTCGTTGCCCTGTACCTTGACGGTGGTGGTTTGGGACTCCAGCAGGTCGGTGGAGGGCGTTTCGAAATTCCAATCCTCCAGCGAATATTTGCCCGATCGGATTTCCTGAATCTTGCGCCATTCGTGGATCTTGCTGACCTCCCGGATGCCTCCCTGGGTTTCGTCGAACTGCACGGTGGATGTCCCTGGCAGCGGCTGAAATGCCGTATTCGCGTCGGCCATGACGCAGGTATGCTTGCCGTTCTCGTGCTGGAAGAAGTAGAAAATGCCCTCGGATTCCATCAACCGGCTGACGAAATTGAAGTCCGATTCCTGAAACTGCACGCAGTAGTCGCGCGCCGAATGCGTTCCTATCAGGGTCTTCTTCAGCGTGGAAGTCAGCCCCAGCTTGTTCCATACCTCGGTAATGATATCGGGCACGGTTTTCTGCTGGAAAATGCGGGACTGCTCGTTGCGCGTGAGCAGCCACATTTCCGGCACCACTTCCAGGAAGTAGTGGGTGACGAACCGCTCCGGGTCGTGGACCCCCTGAGTGATGGACTGGACGATGCCGTTGACGTAGCGTTTGCCGGCCGGCAGGTCGATTTCCAGCGTGACGTTGAAGCCCAGCAGCGCGGTGAAGTCGAGGGGCGATTCATCCATCCAAGCCGCTTCAATCCGATACCTGAACAACTCGGAGATCGCCTCTTGGCCGTGCATCTCGACGGGAAACAACTTGTTCGGGCCAAGAGGTGTGGTCAGCTTCATTGGCCGGTCGGTTTCTAGGAAATTCATTCGCCCTCCGAAAGCGGGGCAGGGCCGCGCCCCGCCTCACCTGGTTTTTAAAACGCCACGCTACCCGGCGGCCGCTGCCTCACGGGCGCGGCTTCTCTGAAAGCGCAACGCGACCGTGAGGCAGCGGCTGGCACAGTTACTTCGGAACGACCCCTTAGTTATAAACCAACGTCCCGTCCGGCGCGACCGACACATGGATGGGCGCGAACTTCTGCCGCTCCGCCATGCGCCCCAGGATCTGCCTGGAAATCTCGGGCAACATCGTATTAGTAAGGATATTATCCACGTTGCGCGCGCCGCTCTCCACTTCCGTACAGCGCTTGGCCACTTCGTCGATCAGCGCTTCATCGTGGGTCAGAGCGATCTTGTGGGTATCCAGCAGCCGCCGCTGAATCTTGGCGACCTTCAGCCGCACGATCTGCTTCAGGTTCTCGTCGCGAATCGGGAAATACGGAATGATCACCATGCGTCCCAGGAACGCCGGTTTGAAGATCTTGTTCAACTCCGGCTTCAAGGCCTTCACCAGGCCCTCGGAACTGGGCATGGTCTCGGGATCGGAGGTGAGCTTCATCAGCGTATCGGTGCCGGCGTTGGAGGTCAATATAATGATGGTGTTCTTGAAATCGATCTCGCGGCCCTCGCCGTCGTCCATCCGGCCTTTGTCGAACACCTGGAAGAACAGCTCCAGCACGTCAGGGTGGGCCTTTTCCACCTCATCCAGCAGCACCACGGAATACGGCTTGCGCCGCACCGCTTCGGTGAGAACGCCGCCTTCGCCGTAACCCACGTATCCGGGAGGCGAGCCCTTCAACGTGGAAACGGTGTGCGCTTCCTGAAACTCCGACATGTTGATGGTGACCATACTGCGCTCGCCGCCGTAGAGTTGGTCGGCCAGCGCCAGCGCGGTTTCGGTCTTGCCGACGCCGCTCGGCCCCACCAGCATAAATACGCCGATGGGCTTGCTGGGATCTTCCATACCGGCCTTGGACGTGCGAATGCGTTCGCTGATCATGGCCAGCGCATGATCCTGCCCGATCACGCGGCGGCCCAGGACGCTTTCGAGTTGCAGCACCGCCTGCACTTCGTCCTTGAGCATCCTGCCGATGGGAATGCCGGTCCAGGCGGAGACCACGTCACCCACGATGTGTGCATCCACGCAGATGCGCATGAGCGGCGTTTCGCCCTGTACCTGTTCCAACTCGGCGTCCAGGGCTTTGAGTTCCGCGCGCAGAGCTTCCGGGTCGATAGGCGGAGCTGTTTCGACGGGCGTCGGCGCGGCGGCGGCTGCGGCCGAAGCGACTGCGGAGCCAGCACCGGCCGCAGCAGTGGCTACTGCCGCTGTCGCTGGGACAGCTTGAGCCACGGCCGCGGGCTGGGGCTCGCCTTCCAGTTTGGCGCGGATCTCACGGATCTTATTGACCAGGTCGCGCTCCTTCTCCCAGCGCGCCTTCAGTTCGCCCAGAAGGGTTTCGGTGGCGGCCTTCTTCTTGGCGATAGCGGCTAGCCGCTCGCTGTGATCGGCGCCCAGGGCCGCCTCGCGCTCCAACACACGGGTCTGCACATCGCAATCGTCGATTTCGCGCTGCGCATCTTCGATCTCGGGCGGCGTGGCGTTCTGTCCCAGCGACAAACGGGCACAGGCCGTGTCGAGCACGCTGACTGCCTTGTCGGGAAGCTGGCGGTCGGGCAGATATCGATGCGATAACTTGACGGCGGCAGCCAATCCTTCATCCAGGATGCGCACGCTGTGGTGTTTTTCCAGGAACGGCGCCACGGCGCGCATCATGATCTGGCACTTGGCTTCGGTGGGCTCTTCCACCTTCACCACCTGGAACCGCCGGGCCAGCGCGGGATCCTTTTCGAAGTACTTCTTGTATTCCGACCACGTGGTGGCCGCGATGGTGCGCAGTTCGCCGCGCGCAAGGGCAGGCTTGAGCAAATTGGCGGCATCGCCCTGGCCCGCCGCGCCGCCCGCGCCGATCATGGTGTGCGCTTCATCGATAAAGAGAATGATAGGCGTGGGCGACGACTTGACCTCTTCAATCAGGCTCTTCAGACGATTCTCGAATTCGCCCTTAATACCGGCTCCGGCCTGCAGCAGGGCCAGGTCGAGCGTGCGGATCGTCACATTGCGCAGCACCGGAGGCACATCGCCCTTTACGATGCGGTAGGCGAAACCTTCCACCACTGCGGTCTTGCCCACGCCAGCCTCGCCCGTGAGGATGGGATTGTTCTGGCGGCGCCGGGTGAGGATATCGACGATCTGGCGGATTTCAAAATCGCGTCCCAGCACCGGATCGATCTTCCCCTTGCGGGCGTTCTCCGTGAGGTTGACGGTGTACTGGTCCAGATTGGGCGTCTTCCCTCCGGGCTTGACGGCTCCCGGCTTTCCCGCGGGACCGGCCGCCGCCGCGGGTTCGGCGACGTATTCGAGTGAATCCGCGAGGATGGCGGGCAACTGCTTGCGCAGGGATTCCGGCTCGATCTTCTGCAACTCCTTGCCGATCTCGCGGACAATGCGGGACAGGTCCTCGTGTGAGACCAACGCCAGAACGGTGAAGCCCGTGCGCACCTGGGTCCCGCCGAATTCCAGCGAGCCGAGGGTCCAGGCCTCGGTCAACATGGTTACTAAGGATGGGCTGAAAGACGGCGTACGCGCATTGCCGGTCTTCAGTTTGTCCAGGGCGCGGGAGAGTTCGCCCGAGAGACGGGATTTGTCCACGCCGAACTGTTTAACGATTTTCGCAAAATCCGAGTCGGTGGTATCCAGCAGCTTCATCAGGAAGTGCTCGATTTCCACATCGTAGTGAGTACGCGCCAGGCACAAGCCCGCGGCGCCCTCCAATGCCGTTCGTGTTGTGTCGTTCAGTTTGGAAACGATCGCTTTCAGACTAATCCCCATATAAAGCCTCCTGTCAGATCACGGCAAAACCTCGCCAAGAATCGGCGGCTAACCATGTGTTTGCCTTTGCTCTTCACAATTCCAATACCGTCTCCCCCGGGTCGCGCGTAAATGGCGCCGATTTGACCCAGCTCGTCCACCCGAGCTGCGGCGCCGCTCCGCCGCCCAACTGCAACTCGCAGGGAGGAACGTCGCTCCTCTTCAGCACGAGTTGCACTTCCACATCGAACTCCCCTTTAGCGAAAAAATCGGTCAGCGCACGAATCTTTCGATGCGCCTCGCCGCCGGGGAGGAAGTCCATATACTGTTCGATCGTCAGCGGGCCCATCCGCACGCGGACCCGCGACTGCTGATCCCAGATTTCATCGCCCACCAACGCACCCAGGTTCAGGCGCTCGGAATCGCTTTTCTCCAGCCCCAGGCAACATTGCAGATCGCGCTCCACGGGGTACCAGGCGCCCACAAACTGATGCACCTCAACCGGAACTCCGAAATAGTCTAACAACAACTGGCGCAACCCCGTGGCCGAGCGGGCGTGCAGCGACATCAGGCCGCTGTAGTAAAGCAGCGAATCGTCGGGAACCTGCTGGCGGTTCTCCAGCCCGGGCGTGCCCAGTCCGATGAGCGCGCGCACCTGGTACGAGAACCGGTCGCGCTCGCCGCGTTCGTAGGCGATGGCGAAGCGGTACTTCTCCCAAGCCTGGCAGAAGAGCGAGATGATTCGATGATTGAAGAGATCGAAGAAATCGCGCATGGCGCCGTCTTTGGCGCGCACACGCTCAATCACCAGGTTGCTGTACGCCAGCGGGAGGGCGCCTAGCGGCCCGTTCAACCCCATGAAGTTCACGCTGAGCGACACCGGACCCGCCGCTGGGCGCGTCAACGACTGGATTTCGCTGGCCGGGAACACCACCGACACATTTGCGCCGAAGCGCGCCACCTCATCGTACGGATTGGAAAAACGGCCCACCACCTGCCGCTGCGGATACATCCGCGCCAGCAGACGAACCGCCTGGAAGAATTCGAAGCGGTACGGCTCGCGGTCCAGCACTTTCGCGATGGGCCAGCGCACCGGGTCCACCGGCTGCCATCCCTCGGGAACGGGGGTTACATCAGGATCTTCCGGCCGGCGCGTGGTGGCCATTGCCTGAGTACCTCCTTCCGCTGGCGGGTCCGTACGCGCAGTTGACTGAAGCTGTTGATAGACACGTAGAGACCCAGAAAATACTCCAGCACCGCGGCAAACAGGTACACGCCGCCGCCCACGAACTGCTCCTCGTCGAACTCCAGATCCACCATGGTTCCGCGGGCAAACGACACGCCGCCCAAGCCGTCCTCCGATGTGACGCGCGCAAAATGGCGCCGGCTTTCCACGTTCGAAATGCCCTGAATCTGCCGCTCCGAATAGGTGGACCCGGAGAAATTGTAGAGGCGCAGAATCTCCTGCAAGGCTTCGCGTCCCTCGTTCACCAGCGAAAGGTAATTCAACGACAGATGCGAGGTCAGACGCCACAGCGAATCCTTGCTGGTGGGCGGACGAAGCGTGTCGGTGGGTTTGATGAGCGCCACGGTGCTCTTCACCGCGGCGGCGCCGTCCAGTTCGAAATCCCCGGCATCGTTGCCGAAGGGCAGCCGCGAAGGGAGGTCGCGGTTGGAGCAGATGGTGCGCACCGTGAGCGTGTCCAGATCGGGCCGGACCGGCCGGCACGACAGGTCCACCAGCGAAAGGTTGACCTCCGTGCCTTCGTCGTCGCGGAACCCCGACGGGCGCCGCTTGGCGTGCCAGAAAGCCTGCACCTTGGATCGCGAGGCGCCGTGCCGGAAAGAGTAAAAGGGCTCGAACTGGATGATCTCCTGGTCTCCGGGGCTGGCGCTCACCACGTCGTTGATCTGGAAAACCTCCATGGAGGTGCGCCGGTTGACGTCCGGAATCACGGGGTAATCGAAGCGCGCGTGGCTGAGCAAAATCGGCTCGGCGGTCTGCGGAAACAGGTTGACGATGGGCGCGCAGTTGAGACGGAACGTCTTGGCGGAGACGCCCAGTTCCAATACCTGCCTCCGGTCGGCGCGCTCGAAGGGCGACAGCAGCAGTACCACTTCGACGCGGTTGCCGAACCCCGCGGCGCAGACGCGATCCAGCCCGGAAAGGTCGAGAAAGAAGAACTTCTGGGGGAAGCAGAAGTACTCCTGCAGCAACCCGTAGCCGATGAAAGACCGGCGGGGATAGGGCAGCATTCCTTCGTTCTCGGCGAAGCCCACGGGCTGCAGGGCCGTGGCGGGAAGCGTCACCGGCGGGATCTTCGATTTGGGATTGGGATCGCGCACCAGAATCTGCACACAGTTGTTGCAGAGCGCTTCGTACAGGCTGTGGATCAGGTTGCTTTCCCCGTTGAGGTAGAAGCGTAGCGAATCGAGCGCCAGCTTCGAGAAGGTCACATCGCCGGCGCAGCGCAGGTCCAGGCGCAACGCGTAGGCCGCCTCGGAAGAACGGATGGCGGGCTGCAGGCGGTCGGGCGTCTTCCACTCGGCTTCGGTCACTTCCACCGGCCAGAAGGTCACGTCGTAGCAGGTGCGAAATTTGCAGGGCACGCCGTTGACCGGCCGCGACCGCAACAGCGCGCCGCGGTCCAGCGTGAGACCTTTCTCCGGCGAAACCTGCTCGTAATCCATGTGGAATTCCACGATCGACATGGCTGGTATGGGGCGCAGGAAGTGGGGATAGAGAACGCTGAGCAGGGCCTCGGTGATTTCCGGAAACTCGTCGTCGATCTTGAGGTGAACGCGGGCGGCCAGAAAGGCAAAGGCCTCCAGCATGCGCTCCACGTGCGGGTCCTCGCACTTGTCGGCTTCGAGCACCAGGCGCGAGGCGATCTTCGGGTACTTGGCGGCGAACTCGGCGCCCATCTGGCGCAGGAACGTCAACTCCCGCTCATAGTACAGCAGTAAGTCGTCACGCACCGGGCTCTCCCTTGACTTGGTACTCGCCGCTGGTGAGCTGCAGCACGGTATCGAACGATACATGTTCGGGGGCGGGATCCATTTCCAATAGACCTTCGATCTGAAACCGCAGAATGTGCCGCGACCCGGAGTCGGCCTCGATCGGAACTACCTTCAGGCGGCCGATGCGCGGCTCGAACGTATGTACTACGTCTTCGATGAAGCGCGCCAGGCGGGTGCGGTCGCGCGAGCTTTCCCAGTTGAGCGAAGTGATATCCGGCAGGCCGTAGTTGAACAGCGATTTCGAGGTTTCCCGGTATTCTTCTCCGGCGGGGTCCGGCGTGCGCCGGGTATTGAGGAGCCATTCCAGGTCGCGCCGCAAGGCCGTCTTGAGTTGACGAACCGATTGCGCCCGCGTGGGAGGGTTCTCCACGCCGCTATCCGGCTGCAGGTCGATCAACCGCTCGATGATCGACTGAGTGACGATTTGTTCGGGTTCCCATCGCGGCATGTGTTACCTCGTAACATGGAAAACCCGCATGGGTTCACTCGGCGGCGGCATGGCTTTCGAGGGCCTCTTCGGACTCCGCGATCTCCAGGCGCCGCAGTTCCAGAATCGGCACGTCTTCGCCATCCACCGTCATCGTTTTCTGTCCGAAGGGGATTACTTCACCGTCCTCCTGCTGTTCCCAGACGGTCAGCCGGCCGAGTTTCACGGCATCGTCCAGGCTGCGAAAACTGAACGGCGAAAGCACCGGCGTCAGCACTTCTCCCAGTTCCTGCCCCTTGAAAGCTTTGCCCGTGCGCACCAGCGCGGGAGACCACAACAGGTCGCGCAGCCGCTTGGGTTCCTGAATCTCGATGGATGCCACGTGGGCCAAGGGGAGCCACATATACTGTCCCGCGGCGTAGATCTCGATGCGCGGTCCGATGCGCTGGTCGGCATCTTCGATAGATTCGAACGGTCTCCCATTCAAGGTTCCCCGAATCGCGCCCGCGCCGGCGGGAAGTCCGGGATAATCCTTCTTGTCGAAGAGGTCGCAGCGCGACCGCTCGGCGGCCAGCGCAGCACGATAAAGCAGGCACCCGGTGGCCGCATCGGGTCCGCTCTGCCCCAGGACCGCGAGCTGTTTCTCGGCGCGGTCGTACTCCCCGGCGAAGCAAAGCAACTCGAAAAGGAACGTCCGCTTGCGCGCATTGGCCGGATCGTCGCGCAGTTCCGCTCCCAATGCCTGGATGGCCTCGTTCAGTTTGCCGGCCCGATAGAGTTCTTGAGCTGTCATCGTTGGTTTCCCCGGCCGCAAAACCGATCGACCCAAGACAGATGGCGGACGCCGTTACGACGTCCGCCTTCAGCCTTCGAGCCGTATTCAGTACCTCCCAGCCAGCCAGCCGGCCCGCCCTAGCGGCCTGTATGGCATTGCCGGCAATGGACGGACTAGGCTTTCTTGTTGGTGGTTACGTCCCAACCGCCGTGGATCGCGCCGCCTTCGGCTGTACCCTTGGCGCCCTGCGGTTGATAGTCGATGGTCTGCTGGCCATATACGAAGGATACGCTCTCCATGGGAGAGTCGTCGCCGCCCGAGGATCCGGACCATTGGATGGATTCCACGAAGACTTCCGCGAACTTCCACTTCAAGTACTCCACCGGATTGTCGCCGCCGGACTTGCGGAGGGTGAGTCCGCCGGTGGCGATGTGGGAACCTTGGCAGCAGGCCTGGAACAGCAGCGGGCTGGCGCTATCGGTCTTCTTCATGAAACTGAAGGATGCGAAGCTGGCCCTGCCGCCGCCAGCGCCCCCGCTGGCCGATCCGATGGTAGTGCTGTTGTGAGCGCCGAAGCTGAAGGAGAAGATTTCCATTTCGCCGGCGTGCTTGGAGTCTTTGGATTCGCCCTTGATCGTGTCCAATTTTAAAAACGCATCAAATGCCATACGTGTTTCCTCCTGTTAATCGTTCCGATGGTCTAATGGTTGGGGCCGGCATTCCCCTCGGTCCGCCGGCCGGTTTTTGTTCCCTAACTGCTGGCTTGCGGCAGGTCGGCGACCAAACGCAAGGAGACAGAAAGCTCATCCAACTGGAAGTGCGGCTTCAGGTATGCCACCGCGCGGTACGCGCCCGGCTTGCCGGGGACGTCTACCACTTCCACCTTGGCCTCTCGCAGCGGTTTCCGAGCCTTCACTTCGGCCGCTACATTGTCGTTCCCCACCACGTATTGCAGAATCCACGTGTTGAGGAAGTTCTCGCATTCGCCGCGCGACATGAAGCTGCCGATCTTGTCCCGCATCATCACCTTCATGTAGTGAGCGAAGCGCGAAATCGCCAGAATGTACGGTAATTGCGTGGACAGCCGGGCATTGGCGTTGGCGGCGTCCTTATCGTACAACTTCGGTTTCTGTGCCGACTGCACGCTGAAGAACGCGGCGTAGTCGGTTCCTTTGCAGTGCAGCAGCGGTACGAAGCCCAGGTCCGCCAGCTCTTTTTCGCGCCGGTCGGTGATGGGCGATTCCGTGGGGCACTTGAGCGCCACGTCGCCCGAGTCGGTGGTGAAGGTATGCGTGGGCAGGCCTTCCACCAGGCCACCGCCTTCCACCCCGCGGATGGCCGCGCACCAGCCGTAAGTTGCGAAGGCCGCCGTCAGCCGTGCGCCCAGGGACCAGGCCGCGTTGCCCCAGAGGTACTTGTTGTGATCGGAACCATCGACGCCCTCTTCGTAGTTGAAGCCTTCGATGGAAGCGCCGTTCTTCCCGTACGGCAGGCGCATGAGAATGTGAGGGAGGCACAGACCGACATACCGCGAATCCTCGCTCTGCCGGAAACTCTTCCACTTGGCGTATTCCGCGCTGTCGAAAATCTTGGCCATGTCGCGCGGCGCGTCGATAGCGGAAAAGCTGTCCATGTTTAGCATATCCGGGGCGGTGCCGGTAAGGAACGGAGCGTGCGCCGCGGCGGCTACGTTGGAGATCTTCTCCAGCAGTTCGATATCTTCCGGACCGCGGCCGAACTCGTAGTTCCCCAGCAGAGCACTGAAGGGCGCACCGCCGAAAACGCCGTATTCCTCTTCGTAGACCTTCTTGAACAGAGTGCTCTGATCGAATTCGGGAGCCCGCTGCAAGTCGCGCAGCAGTTCCTTCTTGGTGACATTGAGCACCCGGATTTTGAGCTTCTCGCCGGTTTCGCTCTGATCCATGAGGTACTTGAGGCCGCGCCAACTGGCTTCCAGCTTCTGGAATTCGGCGTGGTGCAGCACCTCGTTGAGCTGAATCGAAACCAGGTGATCGATTTGCGCAATGCGCGCGGTGATCATGGCTTCGGCGTCCTTGGACACCGTCATGGCGCCTTCCAGGACCTGCGCCACGAACTCCTTCACCAGGTTCTTACCGCGTTCCCGGGCCGCGGGGTCGCGGGCCAGGCGGCCTTCTTCTACGATCTGGTCGAGCAATCCGCGCTCGACAGTTTGCTCCGATGCGGCTTGCGCGGCGGCTGCGCTTTGGGCTTCACTGCTACTCATTGGAACCCTCCTTTACGCCCATCTCCGCCCGCAGTTTGGCCAGCTTGTCCTTATCTGTAACGGCCTCGCGCAGCATTTCTTCCAGCTTGTCGTTGCCCTGCATATTGCCGCGCAGGTCGCGCAGCCGGTCGCGCAGTTCCAGCAATTCGCGCAACGGGCCCACCTGGCGGGCGACGTTCTCCGGTGAGAAATCGTCCATGCTCTTGAAATCCAGATTGACTTTGAGGTTGCCGGCGTTCGGATCCTCACTGAGTTTGTTCTCCACGGAGTAGGCCAGGTGCGGCTTCATGTTCGCGAGAACGCTATCGAAGTTATCGGGATTGACCTCCACGAATTTCCGGTCCTTCAGCCGCGCCAGCGGCTCGGTCGGCTGGCCGGTGAAGTCGCCCATCACACCCATGACGAAGGGTAATTCCTTGATTTCAATCGCGTCGCCAACTTCTACGTCGTAAGTAATCTGAACGCGCGGCGGCCTTACGCGATCAAGCTTATGTTGCGTGCTCTGTCTTGCCATAACACCCCCCAGTTCCAAAAATGGCGGCGGATTTCCGCCTGGTCTGCCAAACGCAGGTATTCACTCTATCAAAAAAAACCGCCCAGTGCCTACCGGGATTCGACCAGTGCGACTCGCCGCGGAATCGCTCTCACACTTGAGGATTATACGGCCCGTTCTCCCACCTGCAACCGCCCTCACCGTGGATGGGTACTAGGGTATTCACTGGATGCCATTAGTCGAGAGGCCGGTCCGGAAGCCAAAGTATGCCGCTCGAAACCAGCCAGCGGAGCACCTTGGCGAATTCTTCAACATCGGCATTCGCGGGCAGTACCCCTTCGGCGACCCGCCGGTCGAAAAGTTGCTGGCCACTCCGCGTTCCGTCGCATTCGGCGATCAACTCCGCCACCCATCCTTCGACGCTGGCCGTGTTGTCGAACGGCCGATGGGTCCTGGTTTGAAACTCCTCCGCATTGAACCGGCCGTCCCGCACGCGGTTGAGAACCACCAACTCGCAATGCGGCGAGAGCACCGGCTTGCTGCCCAGCAGCATACTTGTCCCGCCCGGCGAGGCGGCGTCGGTTTCGAAATCCAGAAGCCACTCGCGATGGCGCGGCCGATACCCGGCGCCGGCGTGGGCGCGGGCGGTTACTGGCGGCCGGGAGCCGTCGTGCCTTCTCACCAGGACCCAACTGTAGACCAGGAACTCGGTCTTATTGGCCTCCCACATCTCCAGAAAAAAACCGACCTCGCCCGGCTCCCGCTTGAGAACGTTAAGCTGCCTGCCCAGGAAATCTTTGGGGAGGTGGATCTGCAAGGTCACTACCACCACGTCGAACTCCGCCTGCCGGCTGCCCAGCCACTTGCGGATACGCTGTTCGTACGGCTCCCCGGTGCGGTCGCTGGCCATGTGCAGCGAGTACATGCGGCCACCCGGCCTCAGGAACCGCGGCAATCCCTCCACCACCCGGCGGATAATCTGTTCGCCGTCTTCGCCGCCATCGCGGAACACCAAACCGGTTTTCCGGGCGGGCACATATGGCGGATGGGTGACGATCCGGTCGAACGTCAGGCCCTCCACCGGGTCGTACATATCCCCTTGCAGAGTGGTCATGTTGTCCAACCCGTTGAGGCGGCGGTTGAACTCGGCAAACCGTACCGGCCGGGCGATGATATCGGTGCCCCAGGAATGGCGGGCATAGCGTGCCCCTTCGAGCGCCGCAATTCCGGTCCCGGTGCCGATATCGAGCAACGCATCGCAGGGTGTATCGGGGATCCCGGCCACGAAGTCGCGGGTATTCTCGACCACCGCGGGGTACACCACATCGGCAGGCAACGGGCAAGTCCGGCCGTCAGGTCCAGCCGCCCGGTCCATGATGGTGAGAACGGTGCCGACCGGCGGAATCGACACATTGGAGTAGCACATGCCCGGATGCTGCGGGCTCTTAGCCAGCAGATTGAGCGACCACATAGCGGCCAGCGCGTCGGCGGGCAGGGTGCGCGCCAGGGCCGCCTCGTCCACGTAGATGGCATCCAGGAACAGGCGGATCAGGGCATCGATGGGCCGCTCGACCGGGTGGGCGTCGCGGACCTCGGGGGGTGGCGTCTTGTACTCATGCAACTCGGCGACGTGGAGGTGGCGCTTGAGTCCCTCGGTGGAGTAATCGCTCTCGCGGAAGATCCGGCGCAAGGCGGCGAACTCCTCCTCTGGGCCGAGACGCGGTAGTTCCTGGTGCCAGGGATGCGAGGCTGGTTGGGGGCTGCTCATGTCACATGAGGATATCACTGGAAGCCAAGCGCGGCGGTGGATAAGTTGGCCGCCTACCGGCGATGGGTTACTGGCGCAACCGGCATGTCACAGCAGGAATCCCGGCAAACACACAGTCTGGCCACCCGTGGCCCGACACAATCGAGTGAGCCCGCACTCAATTCTTCAAGCCGGAAACTTCACGCCCCGTACCATAGAGGGGCCTTCGCGGGACGGCGCCAACGCACTGCGATCGGCGCAGTCATCTGAGAAGCCGTTTGCCGATCCGGTTTTGTATAATGATCTTCGAACGTGCCAGGGTTTTCAGATCCTAATTTGATGGTTCGCCTGGCTAGCATTCCCTTTTATCGGAGGTCAAACAAAAAAGATGAAGCGCTTCATGACGTTGTCCGCAGTGTCCCTGTGCCTGGCCGGTGCTGCCATGTTGGCGGTGGCCTGCCTTTCGGTTAGGCCGGCTTTTGCCCAGCGATCAGCCTCGTTTGCGGGGAAGTGGGCGGGGTATTTTGAGAACAGTACGGGCGAGAAGGGAAGAGATACTCTCGAACTGAACGAAGACGCGGATGGGCGCCTCAGTGGCATCTGGTCCGGAAACATTGAGGTTTCCGGGAGAAGGTCCGATGACGGCACGGCGGAACTGCACGGCCGGACCAGCAAACGGGCTTATCGAATCGTCCTGACGGCACACCGGGACGGAATCACCATGAAATACTACGCTCGGCGACTCGATTCACCGGGCGAATACGAAGGGGAGGCGAGATTCACGCGGGTCCGCTAACGCGCCACTCTGACCGCTGAGCGTTGGCTGGAGGTTGTCAGCGGCGCGCCGTCGCCTTGGCCGCCGATAAACGCCGATGAACGACGCGCTGAAGATGAATTACGTGTTCGCGGCGCTGGGTGGTCCACGGCCATAACGCCGGCGCAGTTCACTTTTTCTTCTTCTTGGGCTCTGGCGGGTTGAGGTTGGGCAGAATAGGCAGGCCCTTCGGCCCGTTCAAGAGATTCGCCAGGGCGTTATCTATGATCACCGCCCTATTGGTGCCCGCAAAAATCGCTCTGCTCATGAGGTCGGCTAACGGGGCGGACGCGGCTTGAAGGGAGAGCGGCGCGGTTCCAGGAGGGAGTGGCGACGGGGTGTATTGGCCGCCTCCTCTCCCTTGCCAGACGACCGTCCCGCTCGTTTTGTCGAAGAGAATTCCGAAGACAGTGGCGGCGCTGGTGAGCCGTCCGCCCGGCATGGTGTCGATGCCGGTCACCATGACCCAGCGTGAATCGGGAGGCCCGAGGCGCCGGACCCAGTCGGGCTTCGAGGAACTCAAATCCTTTTGAGTGATTTCCCCTACTTCGCCCGCGCTGTCCGACTGGGTGGCCGTGAAATGGTTGGTCCGTGTCAGTATCTCCAGCGTAACCTGCTGCATACTCTTGAAATCCACCTTGGCCGACGGGTCGGACCTGAAGTCAACTGGGGGTAGAACGACGACGCTGCCGATGGGGCCGAAGCGATACACTTCAAATGCGCCGCTGCCAATCAGTTTGTTCTCGGCGAACAGTTCCACGCGGTACATACCGGGAAGCGAATAGGCGTCGGCGCTGGCGCTGCCCCAGCCGTCCGCGAAGAGAAAGTCCTCGACCTTCTTCGTGTAGGAAACCTGGCGCACTTGGTTGGTCCACACCTTCCCGTCGGGCTTGTACCAAACAGCGTCCACTTGAAAAGAGGTTGGTTCGGGAAGCCGGCCGTGCTGGAAAGTCGTCTCCCAGTTGACGTAGCGGGTGTGTCCCGAAGGAAAACGCTCGAAGTAAACCCGTTGGCCGGCCGAGTCCGGCCCACTTTCAAAGAAACGAAGGCGCTGCCCGGAATACACCTCGAAGTCGCCCGCCGCGATTGGATTCTTCTCGACGGAGAATTCCACCCGGTACTTCCCGGTAACCGAGTAAGCCCCGCCTCCCGTATTTCCCCAGCCTGAGACCACCAGGAAGTTCTCCGCTTTGGTCTGATAGTGCACCTCCGTGGATTGGCGCGCCCAAACCTGGCCAGTCGGGTTGTACCAAACGGTTTCCACAAAGAAGGAAATCGGTTCGGCAAGTTCCGCATGTTGCAGATTCAGCTCCCAGACGACGTAGCGCGTACCCTGCGAGGGAAAGCGAGCCGTGTAGATCCGGATGGCCACCGGAATGTTGGCGTCCTGTGGGCTTTCATAAAAGCGCACGCTCCGAACCGTAAAACGAGCGCCCCGCACGGTCATCTCCGGATGGTCGTTTCCCCCTGCGGAAAATACCGGTATCGCGCCGTTCTGCTCTCTGGCATCGACAGCGGCTGCTGTGGCCAACAGCAGTTCCGCCGGCTTCTTGCGCACGGACTGCGCCTCCCGGGGCAAAGGCGCTGCACCGTCGTTGTCTCTGGTGGAGACGATTCCAGGATTCCTGGCGAGCCGTGCCGAAACCCCGGTCGGGTCGCTCCGATTGGCCGCATCGCGAATCTCGCCGCGGATGGCGCGGGAAGCCAGGGCGAGCAGCAAAACGGCGGTAACGCGGAGAACTGGCGATCGCAACGGGCTGTACATATGAATGTTCGCTCCGTTCTGAGATTCTATCATCCGAATATCGGATAGCAAGGAATTTGACAGGTCGTGCGCCACTACGAGGTTGCGGACAGATCGCGGTGCGGTCCCCCGGCCAGCCCCCTCTGCCGGGCACTCGCGCACGACCGGCGCGATGCCCCCAAACACCGCCACAGCAGGCTCCCGCAGCTTCCACTCCGCGGCGTTTCCTGCGGGTGAGGTTGGCCCGCCCAGACCGGAAACCGGTTTCCAAGCGCGCACTAATCCCTGCGCATCTGACGGGGACCTACTTCCCGGCCGCCTTGAGGGCCGCTTCAACAGTCGATAACGGCAGCAGCAGGGAAAGCGGAGCATCCAGCAGCGGTAGAGCGCCGTAGCTCGCATACCATTCCCGTTCGTCAAAACTGTGCGTTTCGATTGCGCACGGCCCGCAGTACTTCAGCCCCACAAAGAGGCCCGGCCACAACCGTCTTGGAGAAGGCTCTGCGACCCACAGCCCCCACCGTATTCCTCGAAACAGGAGTTCCGTTTGCTCTACCCACCGATCCGCGCTACCGTGAAGCTATGGCTAAGGCCAGTAAAATCGACTTCGACACCCCGGCCCCCATCGACGAGGAGGAAGACGAGGAAACCCTTGCCGCCATCGATGAGGGTATTTGCGACGCCGAGGCTGGCCGCACCGTGCCCGCAGAAGAAGTCCGAGGGCTCTTGCCCAAGTGGATTACCGCCTCCTCTTCACGCAAAGAGCGCTGAGCGACCTCTCCGAGATCGTGGGGTATCTCGCCCAGGACGACGACGAAGCCGCGTCCCGTTTTGGCGAGGGCTTGCTTGATCACGTCGATTTGCTCGGCCGGTTCCCCCGCATGGGGAACAGCACTCGCACTAGGCCGGCGGTGCGTGTGCTAGTCCACAGCCCGATTCTCGTCTACTACCAAGTCCATGAGGAGAAGCGTCTGGTTGAGATCGTTCATCTGCGCCATGGATCGCGCAAACCCCCGAAATTCTAAAACGCCGATTACGCATGCCAACCGGTGGGAGCCCGGCGATGACGCGCATGGAACCGGGAAATGCTATCCGTCTTTCGAAACGGGACCCCAAACAGGACTTGGCTCCCTGCCGCCAGTTCTGGTACTGTGATTGACACATGAGGCAATTGCAGCCAGTCATCTGGGCCAAGGGCACATTCCTCAGCCCGCAACACCTCCAACTCCAGGACCGCTTCCTGGAAAACCTGCTGCAGTTCCACCTGGAGAACCTGTCGTTTCGCCCGTGGGGGTTCCGCTCGCTGCAGATCAGTCAGGAGGCCCTGGCGGCCGGCGCGTTCGGCATCTCCAGCGCATCCGGACTGCTACCCGATGGCCTGCTGTTCGACATTCCGAATTCCGATGAAGCGCCCCCGCCGCGGCAACTGGCCGATTGCTTCGAGCCCGACCAGACCAGCGCGGATCTCTACCTGGCGGTTCCCCAATACCGGGACCGCGGTTTGAACGTGGCCGGCTCGGCTCGCGAAGGCGGCGCGCGGTACCGTGCCGAGGTGGAGCTTTTCCGCGACGAGAACACCGGCCTGTCCGAGAAACCCGTCCAGGTGGCCCGCAAGAATCTGCGGCTGTTGGCCGAGGGAGAAGCGCTCGATGGCTACTCGTCGCTGCGCGTCGCCCGCGTGCTCCGCACAGAGGCCGGCACGTTTCATCAGGATCCGCGCTTCGTTCCGCCACTGGTCGATTTCAACGCCAGCGGCTACCTGGTGGCCATCGCCCGCCGCCTGGTCGAGATCCTCACCGCGCGCTCCAGCGGCATCGCCGGCATGCGGCGTCAGAAGAACCAGACGCTGGCGGATTTCACCGCGGCCGATATCGCCAATTTCTGGCTGCTCTATACCGTCAACACCGCATTCCCGGTATTCCGCCACCTGTTCGAGACCCGCGGCGGACATCCCGAGGCGCTCTACGCGGCCATGCTCTCGCTGGCCGGCGCGCTGACCACCTTCTCCACCAACATTCATCCGCGCGATCTGCCGGCCTACGATCATGAGGACCTGGGCGGCTGTTTCACCGAGTTGGACGAGAAACTGCGGATGCTGCTCGAGACCGTGGTCCCCACCAACTTCGTCTCCCTGCCGCTCAAGTTGATTCAGCCATCCATCTACGGCACCGCCATCGACAACGACAAGTACCTCATCAATACCAAGATGTACCTGGCGATCGGCGCCGAGGCCAGCCAGGCGGACATCGTCTCGAAGACTCCGGAACTGGTGAAAGTCTGCTCGGCCAGCCACATCGACCACCTGGTCCGCCAGGCGCTACCCGGAGTTCCGCTGACCTACGTGGCCCAACCACCCAGCGCCATCCCGGTGAAGCTGAATTATCAGTACTTCAGCCTCAGCCAGTCGGGCGTGGCGTGGGAAGCCGTGGGGCGGGCGCGAAATCTGGCCGCGTATGTTCCCGGGGACCTGCCCAATCCACAGCTTGAATTGATCATCCTGCTGCCGCAGGCCGGCTGACATCCGGCCAGCCGGCGGCCACTTCACTTCTTGAGCACCAACAGCAGGATCACGCCCGCAACCAGCACCCCCAGCAGAAAAACGATGGACACCAGCAGCCACGGGAACTTCCCCTTGGCCGGCTGCGGCGCCGGAGTTTGCATCATGGGAGCCTGCATCATCGGCGGTTGTACCATCGGGGCCTGCATCATGGGCGGCTGCACCATCGGGCCCTGCACCATGGGAGCCTGCACCATCGGGGCCTGCACCATGGGCGGTTGCATCATCGGTGGCTGCACCACCGGCGGTTGCAGCACGGGGGGCGACATCATGGGAGGCTGCATCACCGGCATCATCGGCTGCATCATCGATTGCCCCTGTGGCTGCTGCGGCGCCGGTGGCGGAGCGCCGCCGATGTTCGCGGGCATGGAAATCATCCGCGTGTATTCGCTGGGCCCCTGCTCAGCGGCCGGCGGCGTCGGACCCGCGGGCCCGGGTTGCACCTGAGGAGATTGGAACGCCCCGGTCGCCCCGGCCGGGCGGTACACGGGCTGGGGCTGTGAAGGCGGCGCCGGCTCCGATCCGGCGACAGGCCTGCCGAACATGCTGGTGAACTCCCCCGGCGGCCTTGCCGAAGGCGCTGATGGCGCTGCGGGAGGTGGTGCACCGGGGAATCCGGAGGCCGACGGGAACTGCGGAGACTGCCCCGCGGCCGGAGCCGGCGATTTGAAGAACTGTGTGAACTCGCCCCCTTGAGGCGGTGCCGGCGTTGTTGCAGGAGTCCTCGCCGACGGCGTGGCATTGCCCGATTGAAACATCTGCGTGAACGCGCCCGGCTCGGATTTGGCAGCGGCGGGCGGAGGCCAGTCGCCCTCCGGTTGCGCGACAGGTAAAGGCGAATTGAAGAGCCGCGTGAACTCGCTGGCCTGAGCGGGATTCCCCGAGGCCGTCGATGGAGGCGATGGAGACGATGGTGGCGCCGATGGAGGCGATGGTGGCGTGGCCGATTGGAACAGGCGCGTGAACTCCCCAGGCTGGCTGGACGGTGCCGGCTGCGGCGGAGTGAAAGCCGGTACGGGCGGCACGGGCTTTGTCGGCTGCGAGCTCACAGGCTGAGAGGCCTGGAACAGCCGGGTAAACTCACCCGGCTCGGAAGCGACCGGCTGCGGCGGCGCGGGAGTCGGCACCGTCGGCACGGGCCTTGTCGGCTGCGAACTGGGAGGTTGATTGGCCTGGAACAGTCGCGTGAACTCGCCGGGTTCGGGCGCCGCTGGGGCTGGCGGCGGATCGGGAACCGGCACTGTCGGCACGGCCTTAGTCGGCTGCGAACTCGGTGGTTGATTGGCCTGGAACAGCCGGGTGAACTCGCCCGCTTCGGAAGCGGCCGGAGCTGGTGGCGCGACCGGCGGCGGAATGGGAACCGGCACCGTCGGCATGGCCTTAGTCGGCTGCGAACTCGGTGGTTGATTGGCCTGGAACAGCCGGGTGAACTCGCCCGCTTCGGAATCGGCCGGAGCTGGTGGCGCGACCGGCGGCGGAATGGGAACCGGCACCGTCGGCATGGCCTTGGTCGGCTGCGAACTCGGCGGTTGATTGGCCTGGAACAACCGGGTGAACTCGCCCGCTTCGGAATCGGCCGGAGCTGGTGGTGCGACCGGCGGCGGAATGGGAACCGGCACCGTCGGCATGGCCTTGGTCGGCTGCGAACTGGGAGGTTGGTTGGCCTGGAACAGCCGGGTGAACTCGCCGGGTTCCGATGCGGCCGGAGCCGGCGGCGCGACAGGCGGCGGAATGGGAACCGGCACCGTCGGCACGGCCTTGGTCGGCTGCGAGATCGGCGGCGCCATGGTCGGCATTGCTTTAGTCGGCTGCGTGGCGACCGGTTGCGGGGACTCGAATAACGCCGCAAACTCTCCCGTAGGGGCAGGTTGAGGCGCCGGCGCGAAGAACGTTGCCTCCGCCGAGTGGGGCTGCAGCGGCGGGGCCGGCGTGCTGGCGGCAGGCGGCTGACCGCGAAGATCTGCCGGAATCTTCCACACCCCCGCGTGCGCCAATCCCGGGGCTTCCTCCACTGGGGGACGTAGGGTCTCCTGCGCGTTCAACCAGTCCGACAGGTGCTGAAACGGAGGCGCCACAGTAGCCACATAAGTGGTGCCCTCGTGATCGCCCACTTCGATCAACTTCCCCATGGCTTGCGGTGGGAGCCCCCGCAGACGCGCCAGCAGAGAGTCGTTTTCGGGCGTTCTTCCGCCGATCAGAAGGTGCACGCTGACTTCGCGGCCCGTCGAGATCTGCCGGGCGCGAAAACTTCGAGTACCTGCACCAGCCAGCGGTTCAATCAGATCGTACTTCTGATAGAAATCCATCGTTGTCCCCCGCCGTACCTCAACATGGTACCGCGCCCCGACGTGGCATAGGCCGTATCTAACCGCGTATGGTACAGTAATCCGCACGGGCCTATGAAGTTGCTTTCCAGAGTTGTCTGGTCGGAAGGGATGTACCTCGGGCCGCACCACTTCCAGGTGCAGAGCCGGTACTTCGAGGACTCCATCCAATTCGCGACTTCCTCACTTTGGTTCGCCGCCTACGGGCTGGCGGGAATCGAATTGGACGCGGACGCCCTGCACAACGGCACCGTCGCTCTGCTGCATGCACGCGGCATCATGTCCGACGGGTTGCCCTTCAACATGCCGGAGAGCGATGTGCTGCCGGAACCGCGCGCGGTGGGAGAACTGTTCCCGCCCACGCGCGACGGCGTCACCGTGCTTCTGGCCATCCCTCCTCGCAAGCCCGACGGTTTCAACTGCCAGGTGGACGATTCCGCTCCGGCAGCCGCGCGCGACCCGCGATTCGTGGCCGAAACGCGCGTCATGCACGACCAGAACAGCGGCGCCGATGAGCGGCCGGTGCGCCTGGGCCGCAAGAATCTGAGGCTGCTTTTGGATACCGAACCGGCTGGAGACCTCTTGACGCTGCCGGTAGCGCGCGTAGTCCGCGACCGGTCGGGCCACTTCATCTACGACGCCGAATTCGTGCCGCCGGTGCTGGAAATCGGCGCCAGCCAGCGGCTGATGCTGCTCACCCAGCGCCTCATCGAGATCCTCGACGAGAAGAGCGCCACCATCAGCCGCGGGGCCAGGCGCGGATCGTCCGGACACGCCGAATTCTCCACGCGCGAAATCGCCAACTTCTGGCTGCTGCATGCCGTGAACTCCGCGCTGGCGCCCTTGCGACACCAACTTGTCGCCAAGCGCGGCCATCCCGAGGAACTCTTCCTGGAACTCTCCCGCCTGGGCGGCGCGTTGTGTACGTTCGCTCTGGATTCCCATCCGCGCGATCTGCCGCTCTACGATCACCAGAACCTCAGCGAGTGTTTCGGCCGGATCGACCGCCACATTCGCGCGCACCTGGAAACCATCGTTCCCACGAATTGCATCTCCATTCCGCTGCAGGCCGCCGGCGACTACTTCTATGAAGGAGAGGTCGCCGACCAGCGCTGCCTCGGCCGGTCGCGATGGGTCTTCGCCATCCGCGCCGGCATGGGAGAAGCGGACCTGATGGTCAAAACGCCACAACTGATCAAGGTCTGTACGCCGCCTTTTGTCCGCGAGTTGGTGAAGCGCGCGCTGCCCGGTCTCACGCTGACTCACCTGCCCGTGCCGCCGCCGGCCATTTCGGCGCGCGTGGAGACCCAGTATTTCGGCATCAGCAGAAGCGGTCCGTGTTGGGACCACATATCCCAGACGCGCCACATCGGCGTTTATGTCCCGGGCGAGTTTCCCAACCCGGAAGTGGAAATCCTCGTAGTCTTGGACAATTGATATGACTCCTACCGTCGAAAACCGCAGGCCGGAGAACCTGGCCTTGCACTTTCAGGAGGTTCTGACAGCCATCGAACGGCTGCGCGGCAACCGCCAGGGCGTTACGGACGCGAACGCTTTTCGGCACCATACACGGGAAGCTCTCAAAACGGCGGCAGGCCAGGCGCTGGCCGCCGGGTATACGCCTGAGGACGTGAAATACGCCACCTATGCGACCGTCGCATTCCTCGATGAATCGGTTCTCAACTCGCGCAGCCAGGTGTTCGCCGACTGGGCGCGGAAACCGCTTCAGGAAGAAATGTTCGGAACGCAAATCGCGGGCGAGGTCTTCTTCCAACATTTGCAGCAGTTGCTGGGGCGCAACGATTCGGCCGACCTGGCGGACCTTTTGGAAATCTACTACCTGTGCCTGCTCCTCGGTTTCGGCGGCCGTTACAGCGTCGCCAACCGCGGCGAACTGGGCCAGATCATGAGCATGACGGCAGCCAAGATCTACCGCGTTCGGGCGCGCTTCTCGCAGCTTTCGCCGGCCTGGGTACTACCCAAAGAGGCGCTGCGCAGCCGCAAGGACCCGTGGGTGCGACGGCTCGGCATCATCGCCGCCTCCATGGCCATTCTGATGGTGCTGCTGTTCATCGTCTACAAAGTGGTGCTGGGCAGCGGGGTCCATGTGACCGTGGCCAAGTGGGACAGACCATCGCCTTTCGTGGTCTGTCACGCCTCCTCGAGCCGGGGAAGCTTGACAGACGACAAAAACCGATCGTCTGTCCCACCAAACCGCCGCATCGCAACACATGGCGCTCTACAAAGGGAGGCTGCATGACCACACTCTACGTGGTTCTGGCGGTCGCGCTGGTTGCGCTGATCGTTCTCCTGACCGTGTTCCTGATCCAGCGGAAAAAGAAAAAGAAGGCGCAAGCCGCCGCGTTCGGAGAAGAATCGGCGGTCGAGGGCGCCGACGAGATCTCGTCGCTGGTGCGCGACGCCGACGCCAAGATCGCCGCCGCCAAAATTCAGCCCGGCGCACGCGTCGCCACGCTGCCCGCGTATCTCATCATGGGCGATTCCGGCGCCACTAAGACCAGCGTCATGCTGCACTCGGGACTCGACCCCGAGTTGATGGCCGGACAAGTTTACCAGGGAGGCAACATCGCTCCCACGCGCACCGCCAACCTCTGGTTCTCGCGGCGCTCCGTGTTCGTGGAAGCCGGCGGAAAACTGCCAACCGACGCCGCCAAATGGCACAAATTGGTGGCCAAACTCGCGCCGAAAACCGCCGTGACGGGCAAGGGCGAGCAGGCGCCGCGCGCCGTGGTGGTGTGTTACGACATCGAGAACTTCACCAAACCCGGAGCCGCGGATGCAGCCGCCAATGCCGCGCGGACTTTGCGGGCGCGGTTGGGCGAGATTTCGCAATCCATGGGGATTCAGCTTCCGGTCTACGTGCTTTTCACCAAGGCCGACCGGCTGCCGTTTTTCACCGAGTTCGTCCGCAATCTCACCAACGACGAAGCCACCCAAGTGCTCGGCGTCACGCTGCCCATGATCCAGGGCCGCAGCGAGGGCGTGTACGCGGAAGAGGAAACCGCGCGGCTGACCGGTAACTTCGAGCGGCTCTTCCGCTCCCTGGCCGACGCGCGTCCGGAGTTCCTGTCGCGCGAGACGGACGCCGGCAAGCTGCCCGCGTCCTACGAATTTCCGCGCGAATTCCGCAAACTGCGTCCCACCGTGGTGCAGTTTCTGGTGGACCTGTGCCGTCCCAGCCAATTGGCCGTGGGGCCGTTCTTGCGCGGTTTCTATTTTGCCGGCGTGCGTCCCATCATCGTCAATGAAGCGGCGCCGGTGCAGGCGGCGCAGCCGCAGCAGGGCGGTTATGGACAGGCGAGCGGCGCCACCGGGATCTTCAGCGTCGGCGCCATGGCTGGTGCGCCGGCCCCACCGCCGCCGGTTGCCACCTCGCGCAAAGTGCCCCAGTGGCTGTTTCTCAGCCACCTGTTTAACGACATCCTTCTGGCCGACCGCGCCGCCATGGGCGCCAGCGGGGCCAGCACCAAGACCAGCTTCTGGCGCCGTTTTCTGTTTGCCACGGCCGCCGGCCTGTGCCTGCTTTTGACCGCGGGTTTCACCATCTCGTTCTTCAACAACCGTTCGCTCGAGTCCAAGGTTCGCGATGCGGCGGTGGGGATTTCGTCGGTCGCATCGTCCGGCGGAGGGCTGGCGCCGGTCGAATCCTTGCGCAAACTCGAAACCCTGCGCCAGGCCATGGAAACCCTGGTCAAGTACCACCGCGAAGGCGCGCCCTTCTTCTACCGCTGGTTCCTCTTTGTCGGCGACGACCTGTATCCCGAAGCGCGGCGGGTCTACTTCGACCGATTCAAACTTCTGTTGTTTGGCCAGACGCAGAATGGAATTCTGCAAGACCTTCGCACCCTTCCGGCGACTCCCGGGCCGGAGTATTCGCCCACCTACAATGCGCTGAAGGCGTATCTCATCACTACGTCCAATCCCGACAAAAGCACCAAAGAGTTCCTGACACCGGTGCTGATGGATTGGTGGATGGCCGGGCGGACGGTGGAGACCGACCGCGCGCAACTGGCGCAGAAGCAATTCGATTTCTACGCGGATGAGCTCAAAGTGAGCAATCCCTACACCTCCGAAACCGATAGCCAGGCCATCGCCCACGCCCGCGGCTACCTGGCGCAATTCGCCGGCGCCGAGCGCGTGTATGCGTTCATGCTGTCGGAAGCCTCCAAGACGAATCCGGCCATCGACTTCCACAAAATGTTTCCCGGTTCCGATCAGGTGGTGCGCGAGCCGCACGTGGTGCCAGGCGCCTTCTCCAAGCGCGGCTGGGCATTCATGAAGGACGCCATCGCCCACGCCGACCGCTATTTCAACGGAGAACCGTGGGTGCTCGGCGACCAGAGCTCCGGCAACATCGACCGGGCCAAACTGGAGGAAGACCTCAAATCCAACTACTACGGCGACTTTGTCAACGAGTGGCGCACGTATCTCAAATCGGCCTCCGTGGTCCGCTACGCCAGCTTGCGCGACGCCTCCGACAAGCTCAAAACGCTGGCCGGCAACCAATCGCCGCTGCTCGAGTTGATTGCCCTGGCGTCGCGCAACACCGATGTAGACGACCCCAACGTGAAGATCCTCTTCCAGCCGCCGCAGGCCGTGGTCCCTCCCAATACCACCGACGTGGTGATCGCCCCGCCCAATCAGAATTACATGCAGGCGCTGACCACGCTGCAGACGTCCATCGAACAGATCTCCAGTACCCCGGGGATTCCCAACGACGCGGCGGCCGCGCCCACGCTCGATAACGCGCGGCAGGCGATCGTCAATACACGCCAGATGGAGCAGGCGTTCCGTCCCGATACCGAAGCCCAGGTGGACAAGAAAGTGGGCTCGCTGCTGGAGGATCCCATCACCTATGCGCAGGGGCTGTTGCGCGCGCTCGGACCGGCGGAGATGAATCAAAAAGGCGCGGGAATGTGCGCCCAGGTCAGCCCCATCATGAGGAAGTATCCGTTCAATCCGAAGGCCACCGACCAGGCCACGCTGGCGGATGTTTCCGCGCTCTATAAGCCGAAGGAAGGCGCGATATGGCAGTTCTATGAAACCGCCTTGCAGAAAAACATCACGCGCTCCGGCTCGCAGTTCGCGGCCAATCCGTCGGGCGGTCTGAACATCAACCCCGCTTTCGTTTCCTTCCTCAACCGGGCGGCCGCGTTCACCGACCTGGCCTTCCAGCCCGGCGCCGGCGATCCGCAATTCAAGTACACCGTGAGTCCGCTGAACTCCTCGCCGGACGTCGATAAGGTCACGCTGATCATCGATGGCCAAACGGCCGTATTCTCGCCGGGCACGCCGGGCAAGACCTTCGCCTGGCCCGGGCCGGCGGCGCACTCCCTGCAATTGAAGGTGGAATTGAAGGGCGGGTCGGAATTAGCCATCGCAACCTACGACGGCCTGTGGTCGGTTTTCCGGTTTATCACCGAAGCCGACCGGCACGCCGGCACACAAGTCGAGAAGCGGGCGGTGAGCGGTTCCCAGCCCATTACGGGGGCGTCCGGACAGCAGGTGGTTGTGCGGCTCGACTTCAATCCGAACCCGCAAAATTTCTTCACCGGACTGGGCTGTGTGTCGGAAGTTGCGAGGCCGTAAATGCAACTTCCCGCGAGGATTGGCAAGTACGAACTGGAAGAGTTCCTGGGCGGCGGAATGTCGCACGTCTACCGCGCCCGCGACACGGTGATCGGCCGCACCGTCGCGGTGAAGATCCTGACCGAAGCCGGTTGCCAGGATGCCGAGGCCAAAGCGCGGTTTCTGGCGGAAGCCCGCATGGCCGGCAACATCGCTCACGACAACGTGATCAGCATCTTCGATTTCGGCGAAGACGACCAGCACCGGCCCTTCATGGTGATGGAGTTTCTGCGCGGCGAAGACCTGCGGCACGCCATCAAGAACAATCGCACCGGGGACCTGAAGAGCAAGCTCAAAATCGCGCTACAGGTGGCGCGCGCGCTGCAGTATATCCACACCCAGAAGATCATTCACCGCGACATCAAGCCCGAGAATATCCACCTGACCGCAAACGGCGTGGTGAAGCTGATGGATTTCGGCATCGCCAAAACCGAAGGGCTGGCCATGACGCGCGCCGGTTACGTGCTCGGCACGCCCTACTACATGTCCCCCGAGCAGGTGACCGGCCAGAACATTACCAACCAGGTGGACGTGTATGCCTTCGGAGTGCTGCTGTTCGAATTGCTCTCGGGGACCAAACCGATCAGCGGCGACACCGTGGAGCGCATTTTTTACAGCATTCTGAACGAACCGCTCAACCTGGAGCCGCTCTACCAGGCCAACATTCCGCAGACCGTGTGCGATCTGGTGGCGGCGTGCACCGCCAAGGATCCCGCGGCCCGCCCGCAGGGCTTCGCGCCGGTTTGCGAAGAGCTCGATCAATTGATTGTGGACTACGGCGCGCCAACCGTGGCCATCCGCGCCAGCCGCGTCGGCGGCCAGACCGAGTTGGCGCAACAGCAACCCGAGCCGGCCGCCCCCGTTTCCGAATCTTCCAGGAAGTGGCTTCTGCCGGCGCTGGCCGCGGCCATCGTGATACTGGGTATCGGGTTGTATTTTGCGTTCCGGCCGTCCACCAGGCCGGGGGACGCCAAAGGCGGCGGAAGCACCGGGAGCGCCACGCTGGAACCGACCCTCCTGACACCCACCGGCGAGATGGAACTGGTTCCCGCGGGACCGTTCAAGTGCGGCAAGGACAATCAGACCGTCACCCTGCCGGCGTTTTATATAGACAAGACGGAAGTCACCAACGGCGCATTCCTGCAATTTCACGATGCCTCGGGGCAGCCGCTGCCTTCGGGTTTCCCCAAAGACAAACCGGCGTATCCGGTGGTGAACGTCACCATCATCGAGGCACACGCCTTCGCCAAATGGGCGGGGAAGCGGCTTCCCACCGCGCAGGAATGGGAGAAAGCCGCCCGCGGCGCCGATGGCCGGTTGTTTCCCTGGGGCGACAATCCCGACCCGAAACGCTGCAATGTGGAGAGCCAGGGTCTGCGTCCGGCGACCGACTTCCCCGACGGAGCCAGCCCTTACGGAGCGCTGAATATGGTGGGCAACGCGTGGGAGTTGGTGGAGCAGGAGACGCCCCCCAGCGCGGAAGCGATCGAGCGATTCCGCATCGCCATGGATCCTCCGCCTAACGCCAACGAGCCCTGGTACATGGTCCGCGGCCTCTCATTTCTGGTCCCGCTGGCGTCCGAAGCGACTCGCGATTCCACCACGGTCCCCGCGCGCTGGAAGGCTCCGGACCTCGGTTTCCGCTGCGCCAAGGACGCGAAATAAGCGACCTCCCGGAAGCGCGCCGCGACCGGTTACCGCACCTTCAGCGTCTTCCGCAGCCAGGCAATCATCTCGGGCTTCCAGTGCTGCATCTCGGGCGCTTTCCAGCCCGCCATCCCGTGGCCTCCGCCTTCGATGGTGATCAGTTCGCAGGCTGCCCCCACTTTGTGCATGGCCTCGCACATGGCGATGGATTGGCTGTAAGAGACCTGGTTGTCCTTGGTGCCGTGAATGCACAGGAACGGGGGCATCCCCGCGTGGACGCCGCCGATGGGGGAGACGGCGCGCAACTTCGCCAGACCGGCTGCATCCAGCGCGTCCGCGCCGAAGAAATGAATCCCGCCGCCATTCGCGGTATGGCGGTTGATGGTCGTCATGTTGAATTCTTCGGGATGATCGCGGCGCCGTAGAGCCAGTTTGGCGTAATCCACGGGGCCATAGAAGTCCACCACGGCCGCCACTTTCGTCTCGGGCGTTTCGTGAGTGCCCGCATAGTTCACAAGATATCCGCCGGCAGATTCGCCGATCAGCGAAATCCTGGCGGGATCGACGTGGTACTCGGCGCTATGCGCTTTCACCCAGCGAATGGCGGAACCGACGTCGGCGATGGCTTCGGGAAAGTGGGCTTCCGGGGCCAGGCGATAGTCGATGCTGAACCACGCAAATCCGGCATTGGCGAGTGGCTCGCAGAGTGGTGCGACATTGGTGCTGCGGCTGCCCTGGTCGAACCCACCGCCGTGGATGAGGATCGCGGCCGGAAATGGGCCCGGGCCCCCGGGAATGTGGAGATCGAGGAGCAATGGCTTGGCGCCGGGACGCGCGAATTCAACGTCTTTTCGATCCACGGGAGCGGCGGCAAACAGGGCAATGCCCGCCGCGCTGACAATCAAAGCGGAGATACGCATGGAAGGTGATTGTATCGCAATGTCTTATGTGGGGCAGGTTGGCAACCTGCGGCCGAGTGGCACTCGGCCTGGTCGGCATTTGCACACTGGTCGGCAGGCCGAGTGGCACTCGGCCGCAGGATACCATCCTGCCCCACGAATTCCGCAGCATTCCCAATGCCGGGAAAACCAGTGGCATTGCGCACCCTGCGTACGCCACAACGTCCGGCATTCCGGCCTGTGAGATCGGCGGGCTAGTTCACCGCCGGGTGCGCCATGGCGCGCTGGCTGTACTTCTTCCACATCGCAGGGTCGGACAGCATCTTGATGAAGATGCCGCCCACCACACTGCGCGCCTGAAACGCCTGCTGCTTTCCGGTCTTCGTATCGTAAAAATCGGTTAGCGGCACGCGCGTAGCGGTCTCGCCCATCCACAAGTATGCGGGCGCGATCAGCTTGTCGAAATCGGCACGCTCGGGCGCCAACGTCGCGCTCCACACCAGCCAGTCCAATTTGGTGTAGTCCTTACGATTGTCGAGCGGCAACCCGTACCGGTTCTGGCTCTTTTCGTAGAACGCGATTTCCTGGCGTACGATCTCGGCCGGGAACAGGTGCAATCCAAGCAGTTCGTCCCATACCAGGTTGTACTTCTGGCTCCACGTGCCTGGCTTATCGAACGCCAGGCGGTAGTGGTCGCCTTCGGCCGCCAGGTCCTGCCATTTCCGGGCGAACTGCTCGGCGGTCTTGCGGTACTCCGCGGCTTCCTGTTTGCGGCCGGTCATGTCGGCCAGCATGCTGTAGGAACCCAGCGCCAGAATGGCTTTGATGGACAGGTTGGCGTTGTGCGCCAGGTGGCCGGCGAAGTCATCGGTGGAGAGTTGGTTCTCCGGGTCGAGCCCTTTCTCCTTCAGGTAGTCGGCCCACTTCTTAAGCAGCGGCCAGTACTTTTCGGCGTAGGCCGCGTTGCCTTCCACCTTCGCCAGGGCGGCGATGTCGATGAGCATGTTACCGCTCTCTTCCACCGGCATCTGGTTCTCCTCGGTCCTTTCGCCGCCGCCGTAGACCTGGCCGTTGGCCAGCGGATAGGTGCCCAAATCGTGCGGCGCGAACGGCCATTTCCATCGGCTCATTGCGGCGTACTGCATCACCGGCTCGAGTTGCGCCCTCACCAACTTCGCGTTGAACAGCAGCGGGAAGGGCGAACTGGGATAGATCACGTCCACCGTGGAGATGCAGCCGTTGCTGAAATTCTCCTTGGGGAACCACATCGGCGTGCCGTCGAAATCGGCCGTAAGTTTGTGCGCGGCCAAGGTCTGGCGATAGGCGAGAGAAGCCAGCCGAGCGTATTTTTCGCCGCCGACCTTGGTCATGTCCGCCATCAACTCCTCGTCGAAAGCTGTCGAGCGGGCCAGCAGCGAGTCGTGGTCGCGGCGGGCGGCGCGCAGCAGCGTCGAGGCGTCGTCGCCGTTGCGACGCCACCAGGCGCGTTGCTTCCGGTTGAACAGCTCGATGGAGTACAGGTCGTCGTACGCGATCATCATGTAGCGCGACACGGCCGCGGAACCCACCTTGCCGAAGGAAATTGCCAGGGCCAGTACCGCCGGACCGGCATCGGAAAACTCGTCCGACGCGGGCAGCGTGCCGCCGCTTTCAAATGCCGCGCGAACGCGTTGCCGCGCTCCGATGACGCTGGTGAGACCTTGCGGTTTGTCCGCGGCCAGGTAGAGGTATCCCCAGTCGATGCGCAGATCGTCTCCGCGCTTGCCCAGAATGGCCTGTTCTTTGGACCCCATGCGCAACACCGTCTGGCCGTCCAGTTGGTAGCGCGCGGCCTCCACAGGCTGATCGGCCGAGTTCACCACCAAGAGCGGACCGGCATCGAAATAGACGGACGCGTCGTGCTCCTGGCCGTCCGCCGATGCGATGCTCCATTCCAGATAAGTGAGCGGGCGGGAAAGGACATCCAAATCGTCGGGCAGCGCCGGCGTGAAGAACGTGAGCCCCACCTTGACGCCCGCGCCAGTGAATTCATAGATGGTGCGCGTGGGCAATACGTCCAGGCGCGTCTGATCGAGAACCGGCGTCGCCTGCCGCGGCTCGCGGCCCATCACGCGGTACAACTTTCCGTCGATGCGGACGGCCGCCGAGAGGCTATTCGGCTTTCCGGTCCAGTGCGAAGGGACGCTGTCGGTGAGTTTGTCGGTCATGGACCAGACGCTGAAATACGGGTCGTGCGCGATCAGAGGAACCGCGGGCGGCCGCCACGGCCCGAGGCCTTGTGCAGCGAGCGGGATTGCCATCGCGATGAGGAATATAGTTGCAGGAGCGGTCTTCATGATGTCTTCGATTGTATTCCGGCGCGGGGCGCACGTCGGCGCTGCCTGAAGCGCGACAGATAGTGGATTGCGTTGAGCGGCCGCGGACGATTATCGATCCCAGACGGCCTCAAGGATTTCCCGTGCGCCGAGAACATTCATGGCATCTCCAGTGGGATCGACTGGTTCGACCAGAATCTCCATGATGATGAGCGCAAGCGGGCGTGGATGGTGGCGTTCATTGCGATAGCGTGAGAATTCGAAGCGCAACGAGTTGACCCCCTGGACGAGTTCCGCCTCTACGGTGCACATTCGGCCGGCGTCGTATCCGGTGTTCGGCAGGTCGAGTTCTGCGATGACCGGCCCGTTGCACCGAATCTTCACATGCTGGCCGTCGTAGGGGTTACGGTACGAGATCAAGATCGCATGACGGCCTGTGGTATCGGCGTGAAGCTCCACAAAGGCGGCCGGCCCGTAGGCCCACCAGTAGGAAAAAGGCGCGCAAGCGCCTCCCGCGTGCGTCTCTTTCCCCGAAAACCCCTGGCGCGGCCGCCATGGGGAGGCGCCTCGCCAGATACTCTCGATGGGCGGAACCGCGGGCGTCTCCGGCAGGAACGCGATTTTCCGTTGAATGTGGAGGGAATCGAGCAAGCCCAGTTTTTGGAGAGCGGCAAAGAAGCGGTGGTACGCCGCAAACTCGGACCACTCGTTCTCCACGTGAACCCTTCCCCACAGTGCGAGATCGCGGCGGACTTCCGGGTGAAGGTACAAATGTTGAATGGCGGCAGCCATGCTCGCCGGTTCGGCGTGGGATGCCAGCAAGCCGGTGACGCCATCCCGAAGCGCCTCGTCCACGCCGGCAACCGGGTATCCCACGGGCGGCGTACCGCAAGCGCTGGCTTCGATGAGGACCTGCCCGAAAGTTTCCACCGAGCTGGGGACGGCCACGATGTCCGCCGCCGAATTGACGAGCGCGACCTTCCGAGGGTCGGTAATGTACCCGAGTTGCACGACCGGTGGCCGGGTTCCAACGGATGTGCCCGGCGATCCCGTGGTTACTACCAGCAGGTTCGGAAGATCGAGACGGGCCAAGGCATCCAGGAGCGGCATACCGCCTTTTCGCGGATCGTCCAGGGAAACCGGAAGGAGGACGATGAACGCGTCGAGCGGCAACCCGAGCGCCTCGCGGCACGAGCGTTTGTCGCGCGGCCGAAACACATCCAGGGGAAAGCTCAGGCGCAGAGTTTCGATGGAGGGCGTCAACTCGGCGGAAAGGGAGGAAAAGGCCTCGCGGGCGAACTGTGCGGCCCATGCGGAGTTCGCCAACAAAGCCGGCCGGCGATCCGCGGTAAGAAGCAGCCTCTTTTTCCACCAGGCATCCGCGATTTCGGCCGGGGGCAACGCCGGGTACTCATCCGGAGTGGGACACGAGGCGTCGCATCCGGTCCGGTATTTGCCGCAATCGCCGGTATAGGCGCACCGGCCGGTCAGCACCCAGAAATCATGCATCACAACGAGGGTTGGAAAGCGGTCGCTCAGCAGGTTCAGCAAGAGCGGGTCGGCGCCGGCGCCATGGAGATTGCCCACCAGAACGATATCGGGATGCGAGGCGGCAATCCGGTCGATGACGCTCTGGGTGGTATACACGGGCCGCTCGGCGCCAAGGCCCGGCCTGTCCATAATCGACACCAACGCAACCTCATGGCCCGCCCACGCCAGCGAGCGGGCGAACCTGGCATGGGCGATACCCGCTCCAAAATTCGCGCCGTGATCGTTGAGCAGGGTGATGCGGAGTTTCTGCCGTTCGGGGAAAACTGCCGGCGAAGTCGCCTCGACATCGGTGTTGGACTTCAGGAAGCCGTCGCGGACCGACACGAGTTCCGCCTTGAACCGCTCGACAGCGTGGGTCTTTTGCGCGGCGTGGGTTCGGAACCAGGCGACCGGACGTCCAATTACGTGGAGGCGGGCGCCCGCCTTGGCGAACCTCAGCCACAACTCATAATCCATGCTGTAGTAGAGTTGTTCGTCCACATGTCCGCCGGCCCGCAGCCAGAGATCGCGTTTGAACATCGTTTCCGGCTGGTAGAAGAACTGGCCCATGTTCCAGCAACGATCCAGGTCGAGCAGGTTCCCGAGCGGCAGCGGACCATCGGCACAACAGGTGAGATGCCGGCCTATCATCTGCCCGTCCTTGTACAACTGGCAGACGCCGGCGATCATGTCGGCGCCGTGCAACTCAAAAGCCAGCGCCACGGAGGCAAGGGCGCCGGGGGCCAGCATGTCGTCGCTGTTGAGCCACGTCACAATTTCCCCGGTAGCCTTGGCCATACCCTTATTGATAGCGTGGCTTTGCCCGTTATCCGGTTCGCTCACGGCATAGGCAACGCGATTCCGATATCGATCCAGGATAGCCGGCGTGTCATCGGTCGATCCGCCATCGACGATGATGTACTCGATATTCGGGTACTCCTGGTTGAGGACCGATAGGATGGTTTCCTCAATATACCGGCCCTGATTGAACGAAGGGGTCACGATGGAGATTCGCGGCCACGGCTTTCCGCCCGGCAAAGTCCGCGGCAGGGCAGCCGATTCCGGCGCAACGTAAGGCCACTTGCCATAGCCGCTGCGGAAACCGGCGCGCTGGGCTAACTCACGCCGGACAATTTCGGAGATATCCGAGACAAAGGTGTTAGCTTGCGTCTCGTCGTTTGTGGAGACGAAATAACGTTGGTGAAGACCGCCCTGCAGAGTGCGCCTGGCTTCCACGGTCGGCTCACATCCCACGCCGCTGCAAAGGTTCGTTGTGCGCCATGGAAAGCCGCGTTCATGGTCCGGCGGCGGACACAGCAGGCCCACGGTTACGGCGTCATCGAGTGCCCGGGCGACCGTGCCGGCGGCGGAGACATTCAGCGCCACTATCGGCACACGAGGAGGAAGATGCACGGAAAGAGCGGCGAAATCCAAGGCTTCGGCCGAGCCATCCAGGCAGATCAAGCCGGGAAGCAGCGGGATGTCGCGAAAGAAATCGCCAAGAGCGCCGTGATACAGCGTAATCTCATCGGGACAGCCGGCCTTGCACGCCTCCCGAAACAGAAGCTTGAGGTGCGGCATTCGGGTATCGACGACATAGATCCGGGCCAGACCGGCGGCCGACGCGGAAACACCGGCTACCGCGGCCAAAACCGTCGATACGGTGGGGCGCACCAGAACCACCAGGCCACCACACTCTGCCGCGGACCGATAGACGGTTGCCAGCGTGGACGGGTCGTCATCGCCGGAGAGTTTCTCTAATTTGGCTAAGACGTCAAAAGGCAAATTGGTATCAGAAGGATGTTCCGGGCCCATGAGGCACCTCCGTCATTCCTGGCATCACGCGATCCACTTCTTAATGGGTCCCAAAAGCCACTGGAGGGACCGGGCAAACCTGAGAGCCAGACTGTTATCCATTGCACGGCGCAGGTCCGCACCCTCGGCCTGAAGTCGGTCCACTTGGGCTTGCATGTCCCGGATCGCGGCCTCATGCCGCCGCTCCCACTCTTGTTGTTGTTCTTTCACTTGCGCGTGTTCGGCAAGCAACTCCCGAAGACCGGTGTGGAGTCTCACCAGTTCGGCGTCCTTCAAGGCAATTTGCTTTCGCAGATCGTCGGACTGAAGGCGCATTTGGACTCGGTCGATATCGGTGCGTGAACGCAGGAACTGGTTCTCCGCCGTTTTCGCCGCCAGCAATCCCTCCAGCCGCGCTTCCCTCGATTGCCATTCAGCCTGGCTGGGGTGCGTCCGGTTCAAGGCGTCGCGACGTTCACGGATTTCCCGTTCCAGACTCAAAAGGAACCGCCGTGCTTCCACACCCTCCTCTCCTTGGGCAGACTCGCCCACGGGCGAGCCGGTCTGTTGAACCGTCTGAGAAGCGGCCACCCTGAGAGAGTCGAGGTGAGATTGCACAGTGACAATGAGTTCTGCGAGCGCGGTTTGATTGTCGCTAAGCAACTCCGGGGCGGCTGAAGTTGTTATCGAGTCTGACGTAGTGCCCTCCAATTCCGGGGTGAGGTTACAGAAGGACGCCCAAGCGATCCGCAGTCCCAGCGATGCCCCTATTGTATTCAAGCAGTGCAGCGTTTCCGGGGTGGCTATTTCAACCGGATTCAATTCATGGATTCTTAAGCCATTGGGACAATCCAGGCTAACATCTTTTGCCGCATCGATCACCGCCTGTACGGGGACGGTCAGAATGCAGTAGGGTCGGGAAAAAGGGCACTGCCATCCACAATTGGAACAAGGGACCTTGGTTCTCACGACCACGCCCGACATGGCGTTGGGGAGGAACCGTGGCCCGTCCCCACCTCCATAGACGGCGATTGCAGGCTTGCCCAGAGCGGCGGCCAGGTGGGCGGTCCCGGTATCTCGTCCAATGTAGCCGCGCGACAATGCCAGCAGGCCGATGAGCAACTGCACGCTGCCATTCAGGCCACAAAGATTGAGAACTTTGCGACCGGCGGGATCGATCAGTTCCCGGACACGTTCGGTTGATTGAAATTCCTCGGGGAGGCCGGTCAGGACCAAGTCGGCGGCAAAGTGCGCAGCCGCCCAACTCAGGAGTGCCGCCCACTTCTCAGTTGTCCAGTTCCTGGCTGGATTCGCAGATTCGCTTACGGATGCCACCAAGAACCGTTCCGGGTTCACGTCCAACCTTGCCAGTTGCTCTCGCGCTTCCCTGAGATCGTAGGGGTGAGCATCAATCCGGGGAGCGGCGAGTTTCACGGGAGCGTCCAATACCGCCCGTGTAAGCATCTCATTCTTGACTACTTCCGGAGCGTCGGCAGGTGTGCGCACGACGGTGTGGTTGGAAGCATCCAGGCGCCGGCCCGGGCGTGGAAACCGGACGCCGGACATCCTGATAACGGGCACCAGTGGGAGTTCACTCATCAGCGCTTCCTCGAAACGAGTCCACTGATAGGGAGCAATCAGGATGAGGTCGGGGTTCGCCTCGTGGGCCTTCCGAAGAAGGTGGCGAATCTGATGATTGGCAGGATCGAAGGAGGGGACGTATGGATTGGCGGCCAACTCGAGTATCTCTGCCGTTGGAAAGACCGTCCGGACCAATGGCGCCACGTGGCGGCGGACGATCAGCGTCAATCGGTGCCGGGATTCAAGGATCGCGCCGAACATCGGCTGACGCAGAACAAAGTCGCCGAGCGCGTCGGGGTTGGATGCTAGGATGTGCACGAAAGGGTCAGTTTTCCGTAGTTTGCGCGCTCGAATAGCACGGCGTTAGCGCCTGGTAATGACAGTCTACCTCACCGCATGTCGGCAGGAGTGGATGGTGCCGCCGATACCAGGGTCTACCGAGAGCCGGTGCGGGTGTGTCGCGGAACCGGCCGTCCGCGGCCGCGAGAAACCGGGAAAGAATCGGGGTGCCGACGTGGCGTGGGCGCCCGTGCGCGACGGGTCCGCGGGGTGCGCGGGAGGCTTCCGAGGAGAGCGTGAGGTTCCGTACGCGCTCCATCGGCAGGTGTAGTACCTGTTTCCGGGCGGCCCGGTCCCGATCGGCAATGGGGATGATATGGTAAGGAACGGGAGGCCCGCGCCAACGGGGCGGGGACTCGATATGTCGCACATTTCAGGTGTTGTCGCTTCGCTTTCCGCCGCCGGCGCGATGGTTTTCCTGGCTGCGGCTCAGGATTCGCCGAAGAGCCAGTTTACGGCGCGCGAACTGTTCTACTATGCGCCACCGGCAGCCGCCGCAGCCAAGCCGGTGGCTCCCAAGCAGGTGGCAACGCGGCCCAAGCCAGTGCAGGTGGACGCTGCTTCGCCCAGTATCCCGCGGCCCGCACAGAGCAGTGAACTGCCGGGCGGCGGCCATGTCCTTACGGCGGCGGCAACGGCTCCGGCGCCCACCGCCGGCACTCCGTTGGGGCTCAAGTACACCATTCTCAAACTGGTGAATGGAGAAATGGTGGAGGTGGCGCCGACCAGCTCTTTCCACGCGGGCGACCGCATCCGCTTCAATGTGGAGACCAACGGGCCGGGCTACCTGTACATCGTCAGCCAGGGCTCTAGCGGCACGTGGAAGCCGATGTTCCCTTCTTCTGAGGTGGAGGACGGAAACAATCGCGTGGAGGGCTTTCGGAGCTACACCATGCCTCCCAAATCGCGCCTGTATTTCGACGAGCAAGCGGGCGTGGAAAAGGTCTTCATCGTGCTAGCGCGCGAGCCGGAGCCGGACCTCGAGAAGATCATCTATTCTCTGCAGGGCGGGCATGCCAAGCCGGTGTCGGAGCCTGAGGCGAAGCACGGGTCGGGCCAAGTGCTGATCGCCAGCGCGGCCATCGACAATTCCACGGTCGGGCGTTTGCGCGACGCGTACGCGCGGGATCTCATCGTGGAGAAAATCACCGAGGATACGCCGGGCGACCGTAAAGAGAAGGCGATCTACGTGGTGAATCCGACGGGCAGTGAGGATTCGCGGGTAGTCGCCGACCTGCTGCTGGTGCATCAATGAAACGAGTAGTGTTGCTGGCGACGCTCAGCGCCGTCGCGTTGGCGCAACCGCGCGCGATGACCGAAGGCGGCCACCGCATGGAAATTATGCTGGAGCGGCTGGACGGCTCGACGTGGCGCACCGTCGATCCGGGCCTGGTGCTGGAGCAGGGAGACCGCGTGCGATTCCGTTTTCGCACGGATTTCGACGGTTTCCTGTATGTGATGAACCAGAGCACTTCCGGCAAGTACGAACAGTTGTTTCCGCGGGAGGAGACCGGGCAGGAGAATCGAATCTCGGCCGGTCAGGAGTATCATGTGCCGGCGACGTCGTCGGCTTTCCGGATCGGCGGTCCGGCGGGCCACGAAGTCGTTTACTGGCTGGTGACGCCGGCACGGTTGACCGAAGCACCGCCGCACCTGGAACCGCCGCCGGGCAACCCGTCGCCCAAGCCGATCGCCCTGATTCCGCGCTGCGACGACACGATGCTGCGCGCGCGGGGGGAATGCATCGATAATTCGGCGGGCCCGAAGTTGGTCCCGCGCGACGCGGAACTGCCGCAGAATCTGAAAGGCGCGGCAGGGCTGAGTCCGCGGGATCTGGTTTTCGTACGGCAGAAGGATACGGCTGTGATCTCGTCGCCGGGCGGGTTGACGGGGCCGGTGATCTACGAGTTTCGCGTGGCACATAAGTGAATGGTATGAAGTTGCTTTGCAAAGAGACCACTCCTTCACGGTCGTGGCTCGGTTCGGAGTCGAGCGGTTGCTCAAGGGCAATGAGGAGTTTCCCGGCGGTGCTGATAATGGCTGGGCTTGCGGCGGCGATGCCGGCGCAGCAGCGCGACCTCAAAGTGGAGAAGTCGGACGCGGAACCTACGCTGCCTCAGCAGGCGCCCAAGGTGCCGCCGCGCAGTTATGCGGTGGTGATTGGCATTTCACGGTATTCCAAGCTGCCGGACAAGTATCAGCTCCGATTCCCGGAGCGTGATGCGCAGTCCATGAACACGATTCTGATCAGCCCGGAAGG
>Ga0181529_10000339_pt1 | contig 69709 bp, 50 predicted proteins | sample PEATcosm2014_Bin_36_FD_119763 | JGI IMG/M metagenome (GOLD analysis project Ga0181529, IMG submission 119763) | Peatland microbial communities from MTU Mesocosm Facility, Houghton, MI, USA - PEATcosm2014_Bin10_30_metaG | ecosystem: Environmental > Terrestrial > Soil > Wetlands > Peat | place...
TGAATCTTCCTCTGCGGAAAGAAAATAGGAGCCATTCGCATGAGTCTCTTCCGGCGTGGTGATGTTTGGTGGTACGAGTTCTGGTTCGCCGGACGGCGCATCCGCGAATCCTCAAAGTCTCCCTCGAAAACCGTTGCCAAAGGGGCCGAGCAGAAGCGCAAACGCGAGTTGGAGGCAGGCTTCAACAACTTCACCGACCAGCGCCACGAGCGCATCCGCACGTTCAGCGACATGGCCGACGAGTTTTTTGATGCATACAAATTGCGGTTGCCTCAGTCTGTGGTTTTTGCCGGGTACGCGATCAATCATTTGAAGCGGTTTCTTGGCGGCAAGATGCTTGTCGATTTCAATGAGACGGCCGTCATTCAGTACCAGAATGCCCGTCTCAGTGAACGCGCTGCTCCAAAGAGCGTCAATGAAGAAGTAGGTTTTATGTTGCGCATCCTGGGCGATCCGGGCGACTTGCTCCGCATCCGCCTCCGCAAGAAAAAGATGCTCAAGCTGAAGGTTCGTCAAACAGTCGGAAAAGCCTATACGCCAACGGAAAAGGACAGGATGCTGGAGGAGGCCCGCAAGGCGCGCTCCCCGCACATCTATCTCGCGTTGACGCTGGCGCTCAACGCCGGGATGCGCGATGCCGAGATCAGGAACTTGACTTGGGAACAGATCGACTTCACAAAGAAATTCCTCGCGGTCGGACGCAGCAAGACGGAAGCCGGCGAAGGCCGTACCATCCCGTTGAACTCCTCCCTCTTCGAGGTTCTCTCCGACTATTCCGTGTGGTACCGGGAGAAGTTCGGAGAGACCCGCGCCGAGTGGTATGTCTTTCCCTTCGGGAAGCCGAGTCCGAGTGACCCCACGCGCCCCGTCACCACCCTCAAGACGGCATGGAACAATATACGCACGAACGCCCAGGTGAAAGGCCGTTGGCACGACAATCGGCACACGCTCATTACCGACCTTGCGGAAAGCGGCGCTGGCGATCAGACCATCATGGACATCGCTGGACACGTCTCGAAGCAGATGCTGAAGCACTACAGCCACATCCGCATGGAAGCGAAGCGCCGCGCTCTGGAGGCCATCGTCACTGGACGACCTGCCAAGGTGGAATCCAGCCCGGAATCGCAGGTCGAGGGGTACCCACAAGAGTCCCCACATGGGTTGCAAAGCGGGAGCAAACGGGCAGGCAAGAAGCGGGCAGCGACAAAGAACGAAAACACTCCCACAGCCAACAATGCGGAGATTCTTTATTCAGAATCGCCCACAAATACGCAGCATTTTGATGTGGAGTACCCACAAAAGTCCCCACAGTCGGGCATTTCTGAGGATCATCGGGGAGTGAAGAGAGGTCGTAAGTCTAAGATTCTATTTGGCTCCTCAGGTAGGACTCGAACCTACAACCCTTCGGTTAACAGCCGAATGCTCTGCCATTGAGCTACTGAGGAATGCCTCGTGAGAAATTCTCCTCTATCAAGGTAGCAGAGAGGGGGCTGCGCGTCAAAATTTCGCCGGTAGCGGACAGGCATTTTGCCGGGGAGAGGCAAACCGGTACGATAGATGAGTACCCGAAATTGCGGGCGTCACGCATTGCCGCCGGAGCGGTTCATCCCTCCCGATACAGAATCTCAGAAGCGAGATTCGCCCACATCCATAAGGAGATCCCTGTACGCATGAAATTGACCCTGCCGGCTGGCCCCTTCCGCGCCTACCTCTTCGACTGCGACGGCACCATCGTCGACTCCATGCCGCTGCACTTTATTGCCTGGAAGGCAATTCTGGACAAGTGGAATTGCACTCTAACTAAAGAGCTTTTTTACTCCTGGGGCGGCAAGCCCACGCGCGAGATTCTCGCCTCTCTCAACGAGATGTGGGGACTGAAGATGCCCATCGAGGAGGCCGCGGAAGAAAAGGAGGCGCTGTATTTCGCGTTGCTTCCGCAACTCAAAGTGATTCCTGAGGTGCTGGAGATTATCAAAGCCGAACATGGCCGGATTCCCTTCGCCGTGGTCTCCGGCGGCAGGCAGAATACGGTCATCCGTTCGCTCACGGTGCTGGGACTGCAAGATAAATTTGAGACCATCGTCGGCTCAGAGGACTACGCCAACAGCAAGCCGGCGCCGGATTGCTTTCTTCTGGCCGCCGAGCGGCTGGGTGTGGCACCGGCCGAGTGCCTGGTCTTTGAGGATACCGAGATGGGTATTGCGTCGGCAACCGCCGCAGGCATGGCCTCGGTTAAAATCCTCGAAGCTTGGGAGCGAGAATGAAGAACCTGAATACGCCTTGATGCGTAATTCGAGATAGGACAACGCATGAGGGCCGGAGCTAGTATGACGTTGATCGAGATGCAGAAAAACCGTGAACCATCTGATTGGCGCAGGGCGGTGTGGGCCGTTCTGCTGGGCATTGCGGCCGCCGTCACGCTCGTCCATCTGGCTACAAATGGCCGCTACGGCTTTCACCGCGACGAACTCCAGTTTCTCAGCGACGCCCGTCATCTCGAATGGGGCTTCGTGGCCTACCCGCCGCTGACGCCCTTTGTTGAACGCATTGGCCTGGAAATCTTCGGCCTCTCGATGGTGGGGTTGCGCCTCTTTTCGGTTCTTGCGCAGGCGGCGGCCATTGTCGTCACTGGGCTGATGGCGCGCGAGTTGGGCGGCGGACGTCTGGCGCAGGGCACAGCGGCTCTGGCGGTAGCGCTTTCGCCGCTACCGCTCTTCGAGGGCACGGAGTTTCAATACACCACATTCGATTATTTATGGTGGGTGCTGATCGCGTACTTCGTAATTCGCTTGCTGAAGACGGACTCCCCGCGCTGGTGGCTCGCGATCGGAGCAGTCGTCGGCCTGGGTCTGCTGACCAAATATTCGATCCTGTTTTTTATCGCCGGAATTCTAGGCGGCGTTCTGCTCTCGCGCGCTCGCAGCTTTCTCATGAACGGCTGGTTCTGGGCAGGAATTGCCCTGGCATTTCTGGTCTGTCTGCCGAACCTGCTCTGGCAGGCGAGCCACGGCTTCATCTCCTACGAATTTCTTCAGCATATTCACGTGCGCGATGTGGGTGAAGGCCGCACTGATGAATTTCTGCGCGATCAATTCCTCATCTGCGTGAACCTGTTCGCCGCGCCGCTCTGGCTCGCCGGCCTCATTGCATTCCTGCGCGACCGCCGCTACCGGATGCTGGCGTGGATGTACCTGATCCCGCTGGCGCTATTTTTCTTCGCCAAAGGGCGCGGCTACTATATGGCCGCGGCTTATCCCATGCTGCTGGCAATGGGAGCGACTGTGGGCGAACGCTGGCTTGCATCTATGCCCCGCTTGGGCAGACGAAGCATCGAAGCTGTCTTCTTTACCGGCCTTGCGGTCTGCGGCGCGTACATCTACGCTGTGGTCCTGCCCTTGGCATCATCGGGTCCACTCAAGGAGTTCGCGCTGAAGCGCAACAGCGACCTGCGCGAGGAGATTGGATGGAATGAACTGGTCCGCACCGTAGCTCAGATTCGCGACTCCCTCCCGCCCGACCAGCAATCACATCTCGGCATCGCCACCGGCAACTACGGCGAGTACGGTGCCATCGACATTCTCGGCCCTGCCTATGGTCTCCCCAGCCCCATCGGCACCACCAACTCCGAGTGGCTGCGCGGCTACCCCACACCGCCGCCTACTACCATCATTGTTCTCGGTCTTCAACATGAAGAGGCAGATCGGATTTTTACCAACTGCCATCTCGCCGGCCACAACGGCAACTCAGAAGGCATCCGCAACGAAGAGAGCCTGTACCACCCCGATATCTTCCTCTGCGGCCCTCCTCGCAAACCCTGGCCTCAGCTCTGGATAGAGCATCACGACTTCGGATGATGTCGCTCAACGGAATCAATACAGCAGCACCGCCAGACGGTAAGCCGTGAATGAGCCTTGGTCGCCTTGTGGCGCGCAACTGCCTACCGCTGCCTGGTGATACCGTCCCGTCGCCAGCCGGTCCGTGAGCGCCTGCGGCAGTTGGGTGAGCGCCGCATCCTGCCATCGCATCACGAAATGCGGTTGTGGGCCGGAGGCCGCGTGCGGCATCCCATCGTCCATGGCACAGGCCGCGCGAGCCAGCGTCGCATCGGACTGAATTGCAACCCCGCTGGATTTCAGCAACGCTGCTACGGTGGCTTCTACCTGATTCAATGTGAGAACCGGCACGGCGCGCTCGTAGTCGGCCACGGCATACAGCCCGCCGCGTCCAGCCACCACGGCTACGCCCACCCGATCCACAGCGGGGTTCAGCAAGTTGGTGCGATGGTGCGGTGAATTCATCCACGCATTGTGAATCGACGCGGGGGTAGGAGCAACCGCCACGTTTTCCTCGATCAGGCTGAAGCGCGCACCGGCCTGATTGGCGCGCACACTCACATCCGGCTCGTCGGCGAACTGATGCGAGAGGGCTCCCTCGGCGGCCATGCGCAGGCAATGTTGGCGTGCTGCCACAGCCAGCGCTGCATCCCACTTGAGCGGCCCAGACCCAGCCTGCGCACGCGCCTGATTGGCCAGCAAGAGAAGCTGCCATGCCTCGGTCTGAATCGCCGTTGAGCTATGAGCTTGCGAAGACCGCGCCCCCTGCGCCTGCGAACAAACCACCGGCGCAGCCAATACCCAAGTCAATACCAAAGCCTGCCGCAAAATCAGCATAGACCGATTATTGACTCCTCTGGCAGGCATGGCAACTAATACGCTTAGAACCACAAGCGTGAAGCGCGGCTGCCCCACCGCAGGTGGTCGCGGTATTCTGGCAGTGTCGATGGATTTATTTACAGCCAGCTTCCGCCGCCGCATTTGCCGCCAGCCATTAGCTGTAGCGGGGGTGCTGCTGCTCGCGGCTTTTGTGCTGGGTGGACTGAGCGCGTCCTGGCTCGCGCCTGCGAATCCCTCCGCCATCGACCTGCTGCATCGCCTCCAGGGCCCTTCCACGGCGCACTGGGCAGGAACAGACGAGTTGGGCCGCGACACGCTATCGCGCCTGATCTATGGAGCGCGGCTTTCGCTGGCCGTCTCGGTCACTGTGGTGACGATTTCACTGGCGCTGGGTCTCGCCATCGGCGGAGTGGCTGGCTATCTGGGCGGATGGATTGACATCGCTCTCACCACCTTTGCAATGAACACTTTTATGGCGCTGCCGGGAATTCTTCTGGCCATCGCCTTTGCTGCCTTTCTCGGACCGGGCTTTACGAATCTTGTGCTGGCGCTGGCCATCGGCGGCTGGGCCGGCTATGCGCGGCTGGTGCGGGCGCAGGTGATGGCCGTGCGCGACCGCGAATACGTGGATGCGGCGCGCGCGCTGGGCGCAAGCGGAATGCGCATCTTCTTCCGGCACATTTTTCCGAATATCGTGCAGCCGATTCTGGTGCAGGCGGCGATCGGCATGGCCGGAGTGATTCTGGCCGAGGCGACGCTCTCCTTTCTCGGCCTGGGCATTCCCGCTCCCGCGCCGAGTTGGGGCGCGATGTTGAACGACGCGCGCTCGCATCTCTTTGACTCGCCGCACTTGGTGCTCTTTCCCGCTATGGCCGTGGCGGGCGCGGTGCTGGGCTTCAACTTTATCGGCGATGCGCTGCGCGATCAGCTTGATCCGAGGACAAGGCTGGAGATGGGGCTGTAGGAGGACAATGGCGATCCTTAATCAAGGAATTTGCGAATACTGTCACCGTGAGTTCAACTATCAACTCTGGCATTCTGGTTTCAGTGACATTTCATATGCGTATTGCAGTATATGCGGATTGATTGCAACCTTCAGTTATCAAGGTGAAAACCGATCATATCTGCCATCTATTGTTGCCGCCCATCAAGAGATCAATAAGGACTTTGAACCGCTTTTGAATTCCTGCATATGTGGAGGAAGATTTAAGAGTGGGGCATCGCCTCGCTGCCCGCACTGCAATTTCATTATCTCCGCCGAATATGCGGCATCTTATATTGAAGCCAATGCACCAGGTACAGCCAAGGGATGGCGATGGCAGCGCAGTTGGAGCGGTTTGTACTGTATCGCCATCGAAGATGTATCGTCGCCCGGTGATCTTCGATGGATTATGGACCCATATCTTAATCTTGATTTGTATCGCAAACGGGAGATCAAAAGTAGATGAAGATCGGCGTCGTCAGCGATACGCACGGACTCTTTCGCCCGGAAGTTGCGCGCGCGCTCAAGGGCGTCGAGCGCATCCTGCATCTGGGCGATGTGGGCAATCCGTTGGTGCTCAAGGAACTGGGCAAGATTGCGCCGGTCACGGCGGTGCGCGGCAACACCGACCGCGAAGGCCCGCAGAGCGAGCTTCCGGAGACCGAGGTGGTGCTCGTCCGCGACCGCTACGTATATATGCTGCACGATCTGAATCTGCTGCATCTGGACCCGGCTGCGGGCAAGTTTGCCGCTGTGCTCTTCGGCCACACTCACATACCCAACTTCGACACGCGCAAGGGCGTGCTGTACTTCAATCCTGGATCGTGCGGGCCGCGTCGCTTCAAGCTGCCGGTGACGGTGGGCGTGCTGAAGGTCAACAAAGACGGCGAGTTCAAGGCGAAGATTATCGACCTGGATTGACTGAGTCGGTTGCGGGTCTCCTGTTAGATTCAATGGAAAGCATTCGCACAGGAGATTGCACCCATGCGCATCACGTTGATTGGCGGGCCGACCGCATTGCTGGAGATTGGAGGCCTGCGCCTGCTCACCGACCCCACCTTCGATCCGGCAGGCGGCGAGTACGGGCGTTGGCCGGTGGTTCTGCGCAAGACCGAGGGACCAGTTTGCGACGCGGAGGATTTGCAGCCGATAGACGCTGTTCTGCTCAGCCACGATCAACACGCCGATAATCTGGACACGAGCGGCAGAGCGTTTCTCTCCCATGCACGCGCGGTCTTCACTACGCCCGCCGCGGCGAAGCGTTTGGAGGGCAATGCAACCGGTCTTACGCCGTGGCAGACCGTTTCTTTTGCAACTGCGGAAGGCAGCGCAATCGAGATCACAGCCACACCGGCTCGTCACGGACCACCCGGCATTGAGCCTGTTACTGGGGATGTGACAGGCTTCATCGTCTCGCCGGACGGCAAGCCGGAGGAGGCCGTTTACGTCACCGGGGACACGGTATGGTACGAGGGCGTGGCCGAAGTGGCGCGGCGTTTCCCGGTCCGCTCGGTGGTTCTCTTTGCCGGTGCGGCGTGCATTAAATTACGTGGCCCCTTTCACCTAACCATGAACACCGACGACGCCATTGCGACCGCGCGAGCTTTTCCGCAGGCGCAGATTTATCCTGTACATCATCAAGGCTGGGAGCATTTTACTCAGAACCAGACGGATCTGATTGCGGCCTTTGCCCAAGCTGGTCTCTCGGAGAGGTTGCATCCATTGGAGTTGGGAGACCCTGTCGATCTGGGTTGAACGAACCGCATACCTCATTCTAGAATTCACCCAGTGATAGACCACGTTGGTCAGCTTGCGCACCGCGCGCAACGGATGAACCTGAGGAACCTGCTGCTGCAACGAACTATAACTGAACATCCCATTCTAAACTCACTCATCTCCATGCATATCGATCAAAGATATAAAAATGACCTCGTGATGAGGGAATGCAATCGAATTTTAACAAGACCCTGACTCTTCACTCCACAGGACTTGCATAATTTGCAGGTTGGTAGAGAGGGTAATGCGGCAGACTACTGTCACGAATTATTTGCTCCTACTTATGTTGCGCGGTGAGACCAACAACCCGCCACACTCGGGCAGATTGTTGGTCTCGCCGCGTGTCACTGCACGTTGACGGTAAGGCGGACGCTATGCGTCATGCTGTTTGCAACTGCCGTAACCACCACGTAATATGTTCCCGGAGCAGCGTTGATGGTCGAGGGCGACCCTGGACCGGATGAGGATGAGTTGTCTCCTCCGCCGCAACTGGTGACGAAACAGGTGCCGATGAGAAGAAGTAGGCAGCAGAGCATTCTGCGCGCGCGGTATTTGCCGGGAATCCAAAGCAATACCAAACACGACAGCACAGCCCCGCCAGAGATCCAACGCGGGAGCCCGCTCGCCGGAATCACATTACTTGCCGTCGTGGTATAGGCCTGAATCGTGACGCTGGTTGCGGTCTGGCTGGATACTGTGAGTGTGGTCGACGTGGAGGCAGGCGAGCAAACGATGGCAGGCGAGGATGTCGTGCATTGAATCGTTACCGCCCCCGTAACTCCGGATGCCGCCCCGTAGGATGTGAGCATCAGGTTTTCCGTAACCGATGATCCCGGCGCGACACTCAGAACCGGAGTAAGAGCATTCAGCGCAAAATCTCCGATATTCGTGGTAACGGTCAAGGGTAAACTCGCGGAGGAGAGATAGTTGGAATCTCCGTTGTAGACCGCCGTCATTTGGTTGCTGCCATTGACGAAATATGCGCTGGAAATCGAGGCAGTGTATGTTGCCGAGGTGCCGCTGGCGGTAAGATTGGCTATGCCCATCTCCCCCTCGAAATTTGTGTACAACACTACGTAGCCAGTCGGTGTAATGACGCCGTTCCCGCTGACTTTGCCTGTCACAGTTACCTCTCCGTTATATCCATTCGAGATGGAGGAGGTCGTCAGGGTGGTATTCGTGGTCAGGGATGGGGCAGACGAGAGCACGTTGATAAAGTTTCCAATCATACTGGAGGGCACGGAATTCCAGTTGGCGTCTCCGCTGTATGTCAGATAGATATATCCCGAACTCCCGGCTGCAATGTTGTTGAAGACAACCGTCGCATTGGAAGCTGGTAAGTTCGACGCCGATATGGGCGCTAATGTGGCTGTTTGCGACTGGCCGCCGAAGGTGGCTGTCACCGTGCCAGTCGGCGGTGTGCTGGCCATGCCGTAGAGAGAGATCTGCGCCGTCAACGAGCCGCTCGCCGGCACACTCGTCGCCGAGGGAATCAGGGAACCATAGACACTACCTTTGCCGATGGTGAATGACATGGTCGCGGGGGTTGTCGTTGCCTTGAAGCTGGCGTCGCCGCTGTAACTGACGGAGATGGTGTGGTTGCCCATTGCCAGGGAGTAAATATTCCATTCGGCCATGCCCGTACTATTCAGCGGAAAGGTTGCAGGGCCTTTGACGCTGTCCGTAAAGGTGACCGATCCCGTGGGAACGCCTACGCCGGAAGTGCCAGCGACCTGGGCCAGAATGTACAAGGTGCGGCCCAAAGGGAGAGTCTGATTGTTGTAGGCGGTCAGCTCCGCCGCCGGAAATTGAATGACGCTGGCCTCGGGTTGAACGGTGATCGAGCTTCCTGCCGAGTGACTGGCCGCATAAACGTTGTCGCCGGAGTAATCCGCCGTGACGGTGTAGCTGCCCCCCGGCAGGGATTCGATCGCTGCGTTTGCGGAGCCGGCGACAAGCGGCACGACGCCCAGACCGGTTTGTGTGGTTGCTCCGGTGGCTTTGCCTGTGAGGGCCAGTGTGCCGGTGGGTGTGCCGCTGCCGGAGGCGGGCGTGACGCCGGCGCTGACGGTCACGCTCTGGCCATGCGTGATGGAAGATGGGTTGAGCGAGAGCGTTGTGTTGGTGGATTTGAAGCTGACGGCATTCCAATTTGCAATCAGCGCGCTTACGTCCAGTGTTCCCAGACCGCTGGCCATGTCGTAGCCGGAGGTTGCATAGTAGCCGAGATCGTAGACCCCGAAGTTCGCATCGAGTGCGCAGCCATTCGTAGATGCCTCGCAGGGTACCTTGTTGCTGCCGGCCGTCACGTCATGAAAGACGGAGGGAAACTGCGCCGCCAGCGGATACAGCACATAGTTCGCCTGACCCTGGCGCGATCCCGTGGCCTGGTCCACCAGCGCCATGACGCCGGCAAAGGCGGGCGAGGAGGCCGATGTGCCGCCCACGCGAAAGATATTCACCGCGCCGGTGGTGCTGTTGTCGGTGGTGCAGTCACTGGAGATTGCGCAGATCGGCCAGAAGCTGTAATTCACCCCCGAGGATGCAAACAGCGAGACATCCGGCAGATCGCGAGCGCCGTCGCTGGGCACACCTGTCCCGCTTTGCCATGCGGGCTTGCCATATAAGCTGCTCGAACCGCCGCTGCCCGCGACAATGCCGAAGCCATGACTGCTCGTGGTCGTGTTCAGGCCAAATGGGTCGTTCCACGGCTGTTCCGGAATCGTCTTCAGCAGGGAAGTCGACGGTGTCCTGGAACTGGTTGTATTCCAGTAGGTGGCAATCTGCGCATTCAGCGCGCTGGAACCCTGATTATAGGCGCTGTAGTAAAAATCCGTGCCGCCGACCGCTATATTATACGGAGTCGATGCAAAGCCGTTGACGGCAAGGCCATCCATTGCGATCGTCTCAGAGTCAAAATTATCGCAGCCTGCCGCGCCGCCGTCGCCCGCCGAAACCATCACGGTCTGCCCCTGTGCCGCCGCCTGCTGCCAAAGCTGATAGTAGAACTGGTTGGTTACACCAAGGACGCTTTCGCACTCCCCATAGCTCATGCTCAATACATCTGCCGTGTCATCATCCACCGCGCGCTGCGCCGCCGTAAACAGTCCCGAGGTCAGCGCGGAATCTGCCGACGTGTACAGCACCACGGTTGCGCCGGGGGCAACCGCTCCCGCCACCTCCAAATCCAGATAAGATTCAACCTCGGCTCCATTTTGTCCGGGGTCTTCGCCGTCGATCACCACCTGCGGCGGATTGGAGGGAAGCCCGAAGAGCGTTCGATAGCTATTCACCAGGCCGACGTCCACATTGGATGCGCCGATGATGCCAATGGTGTATCCGGCACCGGTGTGTCCCGATCCAACATCATATTGCAGATTAAAATCGCCCGGAGCCAGCGCAAAATAAACGCCGCCCCCGCTCGCCGGATCCGTCCACTGCGGTGTGACCGCATGCGTCGCCGGAGAATACAGCGCCTTGCCCTTGGAAATCAAATTGGGCTTGGGACGGAAATCGTTCAGCGAAGCAAAGCCCGCAATCACCGGCGTGAGCGCCTCTGGAATCTGCGGCTCGCCATTGTTGGCGATGTGCAGCTCGCCGTCGATGTTGTAGCGATGAATCTCGGTATGAAATGCCGAGTGAATCTGCCCCGCCGTGCCGGAGAATTCGATCACCGTCTTTCCCGGATGAATGCCGTTCACCGAGAAGCCATGCGAGCTGAGCCATTGGCTGACCTGCTGCACATCCTCATCCGCCGTGCCGTAGAGCGTGCCCACTTCGCTGGGCTTCAGCCAGTGGTGGAAGTTCGCCGAGTCTGGACGATGAATGTCGTCAACGTATTGTTGCAGGGCCACCTCACGCTCCGGCGAGCGGCGCAGCACCAGCAGCATCCGGTTGGCTGGGGTGGAGTCTGGAGCCTGTCCCTGGTCATAGCGCGCATTCGCCAGCGGATGCACATTCCCATGCAGAGTAACCAGCTTCGACTCGTCAATCGCACGGGTTATCAGTGGAGTTGCCGGAGCCTGAGCAAGGATGGAAGCCGATAAAGCGCTTCCCAGAATCACTACGAATGCACTCCGCTTCATGGAAGGCACTCCTTTCGTGCGAGGAAATCGAACAGTGGCATACGTATACGCCACAAAATATCCTCAATTCGGAGATGGAAAAGATCATAAACCTCAAAGCATGAATTAGAAAAGAAAAAATATTGCGTGAAGAGGAACACTCCAACCAAACCGTGGAGCGCCGCGCCCCTTGCACAGCCCGTTCCGCTGTACAATCCCAACAGGACGATTGCGCGGCTTGGCAGTGAATGCCGCCTGCGCGCGTCTCACATAAATGGTGTCCCTATGACCGCATCCCGCGAGAAGACCGAAGCCCGCAAGCTGCCCATGATGCCCATCCGGGACATGGTGATCTTTCCCTACATGATGACGCCGTTCGTGGTGGGCCGCGAGTCCAGCGTACGCGCGCTGGAGGAGGCGCTGCTGGGCGACCGCAAGATCTTCCTCGCCACGCAGCACGACGCCGCAGTGGACGAGCCCAAGGCCAAGGAGATTTATCAGGTCGGCTCCATCTGCAACATCGTGCAAAGCGTCAAGATGCCCGACGGGAATATCAAGGTACTGGTCGAGGGCGTGGAGCGCGCCCGCTCCATCGAGGTCAACGACGGCGACGGTTTTTTCGTGGCCACGGTGCGCGTCGGCAAAAGCTCCTTCGAGATGACGCCCGCCGTCGAGCAGTTGATGACGCGCGTTACCACGCTCTTCGAGCAATACGTCAAGCTGCAGCAGTCGCTTAACTACGAGACCATCATCGCCACCGTGCGCATGGACGAGCCGGCCAAGCTCTCCGACACCATCGCCGCCAATCTGCAACTGGGGATCGAGGAAAAGCAGGACCTGCTCGCCATCTTTGATCCCGCGATTCGCCTCGCGCGCATTGCCGACGTGTTGGACATCGAGATTGAAAAGCTCGATCTCGACCGCAACATCCAATCGCGCGTCAAGCGCCAGATGGAGCGCGCGCAAAAAGAGTATTACCTCAACGAGAAGATCAAGGCCATTCAAAAAGAGCTGGGCCGCGGCGAGAAGAGCGAGTTCGACGAGCTGCGCAAAAAGATCGAGAGCGCCGGAATGCCCAAGGATGTGCTCGACAAGGCGATTCAAGAGCTGAAAAAACTCGAGGCCATGCCGCCTATGTCGGCGGAGTCGACCGTTAGCCGCAACTATATCGACTGGCTGCTGGCCGTGCCCTGGAAGAAGCGTTCCAAGGAGACTCGCTCCATCGACTTTGCCGAAAAAGTTTTGAACACCGATCATTATGGGCTGGAAAAAATCAAGGAGCGCATTCTGGAATTTCTTGCCGTGCGCCAGCTTGTAAAAAATCCCAAAGGTTCGATTCTCTGCTTTGCGGGGCCTCCGGGCGTGGGCAAAACCTCGCTGGGAATGTCGATCGCCAAGGCGACCGGGCGAAAATTCGTGCGCCTCTCGTTGGGCGGCATCCGTGACGAAGCCGAGATTCGCGGCCATCGTCGCACGTACATTGGCGCGCTGCCCGGTCAGATCATCCAGCACATGAAGCGCGCAGGCACCAGAAATCCCGTCTTTCTGCTCGACGAGGTGGACAAGATGGCCTCGGACTTCCGCGGCGACCCGGCCTCGGCGCTGCTGGAGGTGCTGGACCCGGAGCAGAATACCGCCTTCCAGGATCACTATCTCGACGTGGATTACGACCTCTCGCAGGTACTCTTTGTGGCCACGGCCAATGTGCTGCATACGGTTCCGGCGGCGCTGCAAGACCGCATGGAAGTGCTGCGCCTGCAGGGCTACACCGAGCAGGAGAAGCTAGAGATCGCGCGCCAGTATCTGGTCAAAAAGCAGCGCGCGCAAACCGGATTGAGCGAGAAGAATCTGGTCTTCAAGGATGACGCCATCACGGAGATCATCCGCAACTACACGCGCGAGGCGGGTGTCCGAAATCTGGAGCGCGAGATCGGCAACATCTGCCGCAAGGTGGCGCGCAAGGTCGTCAAAGGCGGCAAAAAGCACAAGGAAGAACTCACCGCAGCCAACATTCACGAGTTTCTGGGCGTGGCTAAGTTCCGCGACTCCGAGGTGCACGAAAAAAGCGAAGTGGGCCTGGTAACCGGTCTGGCCTGGACCGAGGTCGGCGGCAGCATCCTTACCACGGAAGTGCAGGTGCTCGACGGCAAGGGCAAGATGACCATCACCGGCCAACTCGGCGACGTGATGCAGGAGTCTGCGCAGGCCGCGCTCAGTTACATCCGCGGACGCGCGCAGGCCCTAGGCCTCAGCCGCGAGTTCTATCGCAACGTGGACCTGCACCTGCATGTGCCCGAAGGCGCGATTCCCAAGGACGGCCCCTCGGCCGGCATCACCATGGCCACGGCGCTGGCATCGGCGCTGGCCAAGATTCCCGTGCGCCGCGACATCGCCATGACCGGCGAGATTACGCTGCGCGGCAAGGTGCTGGCGATCGGCGGATTGAAGGAGAAGCTGCTCGCCGCCCTGCGCGCCGGCATCTTTGAAGTGATCCTGCCAAGCGCCAATGAGAAGGATATCGCCGAGCTGCCGGAGAATATCAAGAACTCCATGAAGCTGCACTTTGTGGACAACATGGACGATGTGCTCAAGCTGGCGCTGGAAGGCCCGCTGCCCACGGCACTGCCTGACACCATCGATGTGCTGGCCGCCGTGCCGCCGGAGTTAGGCACAGGCATACAGGCGCAGTAACACGTGCCGCGCCTGCTACGGCACAGTGAATGCGCAAGCACTTGCAACTGTCTACCGGTTGCTGGCAGTGTTTCTGGGATGGGGTTGAAATTCCTCGTTACACTCTGTTCTATGGCAGGGGTAGGCGCTCGCGCATGGCGGTCACCTCGGCATGGGTGGCGTCGGCGGCGGTGCGGCGGTCGGGGTAGATGTGCGGCTCGCCAAAGGTGACCTTGGCGGAGAAGCCCGGTGTGCTGAGGGTTGTGAGCAGGTGCGTCAAGAAGAGGGTGTCGTCGCCCCAGCAGAGCTTCGCCTCTGGCGTTCCGTCCGCGATCATGTAGCGTACGGCGGCGGCAGTGATTGGCACACCAGCCGTGGTGGCCGGGTCGATGAGTCGAGGGTGGAAGGGCAGGACGTTGCCGTAGGTGCTGGTTCCTTCCGGAAAGAGCAGCACGGGAATCGGCAGCTTGAAACGCTCAGTCATCTGGGATGCGACGGAGTTGGCGCTGTCCAGGCTGGAGCGGTCGAGGAAGATGGTGCCGCCCATCTGCGCCGCCTTGCCGAAGTAGGGCCAACTGCCGATCTCCATCTTGGCGACAAAGAAGCAGGGCATCTCGGCGGAGATGATCAGGATATCGAGATAGCTGAGGTGGTTGGCGACGACGAGGCCATGGGTGGGTGGGGTGCCTTCCATCTGCAGGCGAATGCCCACAATGGAGAGGATGCCGCGACAGGTCTGCTGCACCCATAGGGCGCGTTTTTCCAGGGTGAGGGGACCGCGCAGGCGGAGAAGCCAGAAGCGAACAATGCTGAGAGCAAGAGCGAAGACCAGCGCCACAGCGCGCCGGAAGGCAAGCAAACTCATGGAGTCACCGGAGCCAGAAAGCGATTGCGCGCCGAGGCTGAGATCATTTTCAGATCGAGCAGAGTGAGGAAGTCGATGGTGCCAAACTCGCGGTCCCAAGCCGGTGGTCCGCAGATGCGCGCGCCGATGGCCAGATAGGTCTTCAGCAGCTTGGGCACTTTTTGCGGAGTACGCAACGTCGGGTCTTGGGGTAGTGAGGACGGCAGTGCGACTTGATCCTTCTGTTCGCTGGGGCACGCATACGCGGCGGTAGGCTCGGTGGCAAACTCTGGAGAAACCCGGTAGGGATCGAGCTGGCGATAAACCTGCCAACCCTCCGCCGGGTCTTTCGAGTTCAGCGATGAGCAACCGATCAGGTATCGCAACCCCATGTTGTTAGCATACTGTGCGATACCCCTCCACAACAAGGTAAGCACCTCGGGGGTGCGATGCTCGCGATCGATGGAGGCGCGACCCAACTCCAGAATGCCGGCGCGGAGCGGCTCGTAAGAGGCAAAATTAAACTCCTGCTCGGAGTAGTAGCCGCGGTGGCGCGCGGCGGTGGAGCCGGATTGCATGCGATAGGTGCCCACGACGCGGCGGGATGGATTTGCTTCCAGCTTGTCTTCCACCAGCAGATGCTCGCAGCAGAGGTCGAAGTGGTCGGCATCGAGGCCGGTCTCATACGAACTCTCAAGGCCCTCGCGCAATTCGATGTTGAAGACACGGAAGCGCAGGCGGCAGGCGGCATCGCGATCTTCCGCAGTTTCGGCCAGGCGCAGCCGGTAACGGCCAACCTCGGCATGAATGCGGGGTTTGTGCGGCACCGAAGGCAGGGCGGGCGCTTGGGTGGGAAGGGCAAGTTCAACCAGTGTGGAAGAACCGACGGCTAGCTTGAGAGGAATCTGTTGACGAATCTGCGTACTCACAGATGCAGTATCCGTGGAGCACTGTCAATGGATGGTCAAAGCCGTGCAAAAAACGTGCAAATATCTTGACCGGGCCGTAACGCTGCCGTAATAAAACCGGAGTGCGCCGGAGAAAGAGAATATCCGGCGCGGGTCAGGGAATGCGCTCATAGGGCTGGTAGACAGGCTCCCAGACGTAGGCGCGAATACGTTGGCGTAGGGTTACATCGTCCACGGCTTCAGCGGTTCCGTCGGCGATGGCCTGCTTGGCGACGGCTTCAGCGATAACCAGGCTGACTTTGCGGCAATCGGCGATGGGCGGCAGGAGGGGAGCGGCGGGGTCGGCGAGGGCGGGCGAGAGGCCTGTGAGGGCTTTGGCGGAGGCCATGATCATGGCGTCGGAGACTCGCGTGGAGCGCGAGACGAGAATGCCGAGCGCCAGACCGGGAAAGATGAAGGAGTTGTTGACCTGAGAGATGCGCGTCAGCTTGCCATTGACCTCGACCGGATCAAAGGGGCTTCCGGTTCCGACCAGAACGCGGCCATTGGTCCAGCGGAAGAGGTCGGCAGGCATGGCCTCTGATTTGGAGGTGGGATTGGAGAGCGGGAAGATGATGGGGCGCGCGGTGTGGCGTGCCATCTCGCGGACGATCTCTTCGGAGAAGGCTCCGGGCTGCGCGGAGACGCCGACCAGGATGGTGACCTTGGCGTTGCGTACCACATCGAGAAGTGAAACGGCGCAGGGATTGTCGAGCTTCCAGCCGTCGATGTCGGTGCGCTTGCGCAGCAGCGTCTCCTGGCCGGGACGGATGCCCTGACAGCCCTCGACTAGCAGGCCGTAGCGATTGAAGGAGTAGATGCGCCGGCGGGCCTCGGCTTCGGTGAGGCCTTCCTCGATCATGCGGGCGACGAGCAGATCGCCGATGCCGATGCCGGCCGATCCGGAGCCGAAGATGGCGATGGTTTGCTCTTTGAGCGGCAGTCCGGTGGCGCGGACGGCGGCCAGCAGCGTGCCGGTGGTGATGGCGGCGGTGCCCTGAATGTCGTCGTTGAAGGTGCAGAGGCGGTCACGATAGCGGCGCAGCAGGATGGCGGCATTGACGCCGGCGAAGTCCTCCCACTGGAGGAGAATGTTGGGCCAGCGGCGCTGCACGGCGCAGACAAACTCTTCGATGAACTCGTCATACTCCGCGCCGCGAATGCGCTGATGTTGCCAGCCGATGTAGATGGGGTCGGCGAGGCGGGCTTCGTTGTCGGTGCCGACGTCGAGCAGGATGGGCAGGCAGTGTTCGGGCGGGATGCCGCCGAGGGCAGTGTAAAGGGCCATTTTGCCGATGGGAATGCCCATGCCGCCGGCACCCTGATCACCGAGGCCGAGGATGCGTTCGCCGTCCGAGACGACGATGCAGCGCACCTCGTCAAAGCGCGGGTCGGCGAGAATCTGCTCGATGTGGTGGCGCTGGGGATAGCTGAGGAAGAGGCCGCGAGGACGACGCCAGATTTCGCTGAAGCGCTGGCAACCCTCGCCCACCGTGGGGGTGTAGACGATGGGCAGCAGCTCCTCGGTGTAGTGTTCGATAAGCGAGTAGAAGAGGGTCTCGCAGTTGTCCTGCACGTCGCGCATATTGCTGTACTTCAAGAAGGCGGTGTCGCGGCCGTCGAGTACGCGCTTGCGGCGCTCGCGCTGATCTTCCAGGCTTCCGATGTGTGGCGGCAGCAGGCCATGCAGACCGAAGGCGGTGCGCTCTTCTTCCGTGAAGGCGGTGCCTTTGTTGAGCCGCGAGTTGAGCAGCAGCTCGATGCCGTGCAGTTGCGTCCGCACCACGCCGCCGTTTGCCGGAAATTTCTCACTCATTGCGTTCTGCTCCTGGTTGGCGGTCTGACGCCGAGCTTTGCGCCCCACGCTGGGGCAAGATTCCATGCTAATGCCTGGAGGCGGGATTGACTGTTGCGGGCGTCACAGGTGCGGCTTAAGTACACGGAGAGATTATCTCGGGTGCCAGGGATCGAGAAGCGCTACACCAATGTTTTTGAAGTCTTTTACGTTGCGTGTAACGACCGTCATACTGAGAACCAGCGCGGTGGCGGCGATAAGAGAGTCACGGTCCAAAGTCAACCATGCAAGCCACATAATCTGCGGCTAGAATGTTGGTGGCAGACTCCTCACCATGAAACAATCTCTTCATGAGCGGAAACGAAGACAACGCGCTGGGCCTGTACATCTCGATTCCGTTTTGCCGGTCGAAGTGTACCTACTGCAACTTTGCCTCGGGGGTTTATCCGGCGAGCGAGCAGGCGCGCTATGTGGAGCGGCTGGCGGAAGAGATTGCCGGGGCGGGGAAGTGGGCTGCGCGGATGGGCGTGGAGCTGCCGCGCCGCGTGGACACGGTTTACCTGGGCGGCGGGACGCCGAGCTTGCTCTCCGCCGAGCTGCTGGCGCGGATATTTGCGGCGGTGCGCGCGGAGTTTGACGTGGAGGCCGGGGCGGAGATTACCGTGGAATGCGCGCCTGGGCAGATTGCCGACGCCACGCTGGAGGCGCTGGCGCATGCTGGCGTAAACCGCGTGAGCCTGGGTGTGCAGTCGTTCATTGACCGCGAGGCGGCGGTGAGCGGGCGTCTGCACAAACGCGCCGTGGTGCTGGCAGATGTGCAGCGGCTGCGCGGGGCGGGCATCAGCAACCTGAATGTGGACCTGATCGCAGGGCTTTCCGGACAGAGCATGGTCTCATGGGAGGAGTCGCTGGCAGTGCTGGTTGAGAGCGGCGCTCCTCATGCCAGCGTTTATATGCTGGAGGTGGATGCGGATTCGCGGCTGGGTCGGGAGGTGCTCTCGCACGGCGCGCGCTACCACGCGGATCTGGTTCCTGCCGATGATGTGATCGCGCAGATGTATTCGGTGGCGATTGAAGGGTTGGAGCAGGCCGGTCTGCGGCAGTACGAAATCTCCAACTTCTGCCGTGCGGGGATGGAGTCGCGGCACAATCTGCGCTACTGGCAGCGGCGGCCTTATCTGGGAGTGGGACTGGACGCCTCGTCGATGCTGCGCGCGGCGGATGGCACGGGCGTGCTGCGCTGGACGACGACGGACGATTTGAAGGCGTATTTGGCTGGTGGCGCGGCGGCGGAGACGGCGTGGCTCACGCCCGCCGAGCAGTACGAGGAGTCCTGGTTTCTGGGGCTGAGGCTGAATGCGGGCGTGGAGGTGGACGCAGTGGAGCGGGAGTTTGGCTGCGAGCGAGTGGCACCGGCGCTGAAGGCTGTGAAGCGGCTGGCCGATGCGGGGCTGGTTGAGTACGACGGCAAGACGGCCCGCCTGAGTGCGCGGGGAAGGCTGCTCTCCAACGAGGTCTTTCAGGAGTTTCTGGGGTTGTGAGCGGAAGGGCGCGGGCTCAGACGCCGATCACGTCGCAGAGTTCCTTGACCGCGGCGGCGCTCCGTTGCAGTGCGGCAGCTTCGTCCTCGTCGAGCCGGACTTGAACGATCTGCTCGAGGCCCGCGGCGCCCAACTTGCAGAGCACGCCCATGTAGTAGCCGTGAATGCCGTACTCGCCTTGCAGGAAGGCCGCGCAGGGCAGAATCTTTTTCTTGTCCTTGAGAATCGCCTCGGCCATTTCCACGGCCGCCGCCGCGGGCGCATAGTAGGCGCTGCCGGTTTTGAGCAGCTTGACGATCTCGGCACCGCCCTCACGGGTGCGCTGAATGATGGCGTCGATGCGCTCCTTGGAGAGCAGCTCGGTGATGGGGATGGAGGCGACGGTGGTGTAGCGAACCAGCGGAACCATGGTGTCGCCGTGGCCGCCGAGGACGAGGCAGCTCATGTTTTCCACGCTGACGTTCAGCTCTTCGGCGATGAAGCTCTTGAAGCGGCCTGAGTCGAGAATTCCCGCCATGCCGATGACGCGCTCGCGTTTGAAGCCGGAGAGTTTGTAAGCCGCCTGCACCATGGCGTCCAGCGGGTTGGAGACGACAATCAGGATCGACTGCGGCGAGTGAGCGACGACATTTTTGACGACGTCGGACATGATCTTGAAGTTGGTTTGCAGAAGATCGTCGCGGCTCATGCCCGGCTTGCGGGGAAGGCCGGCGGTGATGATGACGATGTCGCTGTTGGCGGTGGCGGCGTAGTCGTTGGAGCCGGTGATGTGCACGTCGGAGCGCTGGATGGGCAGGGCTTGCAGCAGATCGAGCGCCTTGCCCTGCGGCACGCCCTCCACCACGTCGATCAAGACGACATCGGCCAGTTCCTTGGCCATGATCCAGTGCGCCGCAGTGGAGCCGACGTTGCCGGCGCCGATGATACTGATCTTCTTGCGCATTTGTTGCCTCCTTGGGGAAAGGGATGAAGCAGCCGTCAGCTTTCAGCCCTCAGCTATCAGCGTTCGCGAACTGCGATGTTTTGGCTGGACGCTGAGAGCTGATAGCTGCCTTACATATTGCCAATGATTCGGGTGGCAAATTCGCTGGTGCCGACCTTGGTTGCGCCGGCGGTCTGCCGCTCGAAGTCATAGGTGACGAATTTTTGCAGGATGGTTTTTTCCAGCGACGATTCGATGAGCTTGGCCGCTTCCTTCCAGCCGATGTAGTCCAGCAGCATGACGCCGGAGAGAATCACCGAGCCGGGATTGATCATGTCCTTATCGGCGTACTTGGGCGCGGTGCCATGCGTGGCCTCGAAGACCGCAAAGCCGTCGCCGATATTGGCCCCCGGCGCAATGCCGAGGCCGCCGACCTGCGCCGCCGCCGCGTCTGAGATGTAGTCGCCGTTGAGGTTAGTCGTCGCCAGCACCGAGTAATCCTCCGGGCGGATGATGATCTGCTGAAAGATCGAGTCGGCGATGCGGTCGTTGATGAGCACCTTCTGCTTCCATGCGCCGTTGCCGTGCGTTTGGCCGATGGCGTCGAGCACACCCTTGACCTCGGCGTAGAGCGCGTCACGGAAGGCCTGCGAGCCAAACTCGAGACCGGGTTCGATGAGTGCGGCGTTCTGCTCGACGGTGAGGGAGGGGTTTGCGTCGCGGTTGCCGAGGATCCAGCTCTCGCGCTCGGTGACGACCTGGGCGCGGAACTCCTCGACTGCAACCTCGTAGCCCCACTCGCGGAAGGCACCCTCAGTGAACTTCTGGATGTTGCCCTTATGGACGAGGGTTACGGTCTTGCGGCCGGTTTCTAGGGCGTGGCGAATGGCGAAACGCACCAGACGCTTGGAGCCGAAGATGGAGATGGGTTTGATGCCCACGCCGGAGTCGGTGCGCACTTTTTTCTTGGTCTTGGAGAGGAGATCGTCGTTAAGGAAGGAGATCAGGCGCGCGGCGTCTTCGCTGCCCTCTTTGAATTCGATGCCGGCGTAGACATCTTCGGTGTTTTCACGAAAGATGACGATGTCGACCTTTTCCGGATGCTTCACCGGGCTGGGAACGCCTTGATAGTACTTGACGGGGCGTACGCAGGCGTAGAGGTCGAGCAGTTGCCGGAGCGCCACGTTGAGGGAGCGGATGCCGCCGCCGATGGGGGTGGTCAGCGGTCCTTTGATGGAGACGCGCAGATCGCGGGCGGCGGCCACCGAGTCGTCCGGCAGCCATGCACCGAAGTTGCGGAAGGCCTTTTCGCCGGCGAAGATCTCAAACCAGCGAATGGCGCGCTTGCCGCCGTAGGCCTTGGCGACCGCGGCGTCGAAGACACTATGCGCGGCCTTCCAGATGTCGCGCCCCGTGCCGTCGCCTTCGATGAAGGGAATGATGGGGTGGTCGGGCACGTTCAATTGCCCGTTGTTGTAGTCGATGGGTTGGCCGTCCTGCGGCAGTTTCACTCCGTTATAGGTAGCTTGCATGGGCTTTCAAAGACTCCTCTTTCACCATGTTAGAGGACGAGGGGGTTGTCCGGGATTCAGGGATTGCGGGGCGAAGAAGGCGCGGGGGTAGAGGGGGCAAGCAAGGCCGGCTACAGACAGCAACGCGCATCCCGGCGGGCGGAATGCGCGTCAGTAAGGCAGGCAGAGTTTAGCGGCCGAAGTGCTTGGCGTTCTTTTCGGTGAAGCTGGCCCACTTCTCCGGCAGGTCGTCCTGGGCAAAGATGGCCGAGACCGGGCAGGCGGGGACGCAAGCGCCGCAGTCGATGCACTCGACCGGGTCGATGAAAAGCTGGTCGGCCTCGCCGTGGCCGTCTTCGTCTTTTTTGGGGTGGATGCAATCGACGGGACAGGCGTCCACACAGGCGGTGTCCTTGGTGCCGATACAGGGTTCTGCAATGACGTATGCCATTCTGATTTCTCCGGGGAAACTGTATTTGAGGCTGATGTTAGCACAGGAGGCTGAAGGTTGCGTCAGGCCTCACGGGCAAATTTTCGTTACGGGAATTGGATGCAAAGATTGCGCGCGCCGATTCCGAAAGTGGAGCGCGATGCGCGACAGAAATCGATATCCCTTAGCCTCTTTTAGCCGCTCGCGCTGCGCGATGGGCTGCAAACTCCTTTGCCGTGGGGATGGGCGAGAGGTTGCGTCCTGCGAACATCTCCGCAAAAAAGCTCATCAACTCGGCGTGAATCAAACCGTTCGAGGCCAGCGTCTCGCGGCTGTCGAGGCGGAAATGCTCTCCGGCGAAGTCCGTGACGCGCCCGCCCGCTTCCTCGACGAGGAGAATGCCGGCGGCGGTGTCCCAGGGGTTGAGGTTGAACTCCCAGAAGCCGTCGAGGCGTCCGGCGGCAACGTAGGCTAGATCTAGCGCGGCCGAACCGGCGCGGCGCACTCCGTGGGAGCGCAGGCAGAACTCGTGGTAGAAGTGGATGTTGGGATTTTCGTGGCGTTTGTGGCTGGGAAAGCCGGTGGCCAGCAGCGATTCGCACAACTCCGGCGTGCGCGTGACATGGATGGGCTTGTCGTTGAGCAGCGCGCCGCGCCCGCGCTCGGCGACGTACAGCTCATCGCGCATCGGGTCGTAGATGACGGCGGCCACCAGCGTACCGTCTGCCGTGGGCGCGAGACCTGCGGGCCTTTGTTCCAGTCCCATGGAGACAGCGAACTGGGGAAAGCCGTGAGCAAAGTTGGTGGTTCCGTCCAGCGGGTCCACGTACCAGCGAAACGCGCCGTCGAGCCGGTCGCGAGTGCCTTCTTCGCCGTAGATTCCATGCTCCGGGAAGACCGCGGCCAGCCGCTCGCGAATCAGCTTTTCCGCCGTGCGGTCGGCCACGGTCACCAGATCGGCATCGCCTTTGTACTCGGTGGCCACGCCCTTGGAGAAGAACTCACGCAGCACGGCTCCGGCCTCGCGGGCAATTGCCGAGGCCGCGGGAACCCACATCCACTCTCTCTGATCGACACTCATGAGGCAGCCTCGTTTTCCGTAAAACCATTGGCATCCGGTCCGCCGGCCTTGGCGCGGCGCGGCTGCTGCTTGCCCGCTTCGGCGATGGAGCGGATCTGGTGCTTGTAGATGAAGAGGTTAGGCTTGCCGTCGCGGGTCAGGCGCAGCATTCCGTCATCGAAGTACTCGATCCAGCCGCGCACTGTCTCGCCGTCGCGCAACTTGACGTCGACAATCACCTGGCGGTCGCAGAGCGAGCGCAGGTAAAGAGCCTCCTGGCCGGTTTCACCGGGCGGAGCGGTCTTGGAACGGCGGCGCGAGAGCAGGGGAGTGATCATGGAGCTATTTTAGATGCAAGAGCGAAGATTGCCCTAACCGGCGTACTCTAAATTAGCGATGGCGTCTTTGATCTCCGTGATCAGCTCATTCAACTGCTTTTGCTTGCGTCCGCTCAAATTAAAAAATCGTATTCCTACGGTGTGCTTGTCCATCAGAACCTGGCTCATGCCCGCCATCCTGACAGGAATCCCATGGATGGAAAAGCTGACTTCCACGTGCGCGCCAATGCCTTGTTCAAATGTGCCGTCCAGATGGATGCGGCAGCCGCTCTGGCTGATCTCCAGAATGTAGCCGGGCATGGATTCACCGGATTTGACCAAGAGCAGGATGGCCTGCGCCTCCACAATATAGCGGGAGTGCATACGGCGTTCCTTGCCGCCGGGGGGCTTTTCCACGCGCACCAGTCCCGCCCGCTTGCCCGCCCGTGCCAGCCTTCCCTGTTTCTGGCTAGGGGATTCCTCGGCCGATTCGCCGGTTGCGGCAGCCGATGCCGCCAGATCCAATTCCACGAAGTCGAGCTGCGCCTCGATGCCATCTTCCGGCAGTTTTCTGGCGGGCAGCAGCAGTTTGAGTTCCGCCAGCCTCTCCGCCGTCATGCTGTCAAATTCGACGCCGAAGCTCTTGCCGCCGCGGCTGCCCCTGGTCACCCCGGCAAGGCAAAACTGCAACTGCGCCACCTCAAAGCGGATCTCAACCTGCAACTCACTCCAAACCAGAAAGGGTTCAACCGGGTCCACGCAACAGCCAGTCTCACTGAGGTTCAGCAGATGGCCGTGGATCATCACATCCTTGGTGGGCAAAAGGATTCTCACGGCCTGATTGGAGGCAGTCCTCCCCGCCTTGCGGCGCTCCTTTCCGTTCCAGGCATTGGAGAGTGGTTGCCAGTTGAATTTCACATCCGTTCCTCACACTTCAGGCCGCTAAAGCCTATGCTAATAACCACATCATCGGTTCGATGTGGCTCTTCCATTAAAAAGAGACAGCGATTGGATCAAATATGTTCAACGCAGGACCTGAAATGACAAGGCAAAATGGAGGAATCAAAAATTAAAGCCGCCTGTCGATTGACGCAGCAGGCGGCATGGCTTGGGCGTGTTCAGTCTTGATCATCCAAACTTGTAGAGGAAGCCCGAGGGTGTGCCCCAGAGGTTGCGCGAGCGATCGTCGTAGAACATACTGAACTCGATTCCGGCGATGTCGTAGTCAAAGAGGGGCACGCGGTCGAAGGTGTAGTCGCCACGTACCGAATACTCGTCGCCGCCGCAGTCGATCATCAACGTGTCTTCCGCGGAGAGCCTTTCGGGATGCGTAAGCAGCATACAGGCGACGGCAAATGCGCCCAAGCCGAACTCGTTGCCGGCCATGGAGACGCGGGCGCGGCGGGCCGAGCAGCCGCGGTGCAGCATTCCCGCCTGGACGGGCATGACCAGAAAGTCCTGGCCCTGCTGCTGGTCGGCGAGAATCTTTTCCGCCAGCTTGGTGCGTTCTCCCTGGCGCAGATAGGTTGGTCCGAGGCGTCCGATGATGCGGTTTTGGAATTTTCGCTTGGTGGCCAGAACCCCCAGCACCATCTCCACGGCCTCGTTATAGGAGGGGGCCAGTGCCTGCCAGCGCGGAATGGCAAACCATGCCTCTGCGCCCTCCAGTAGCGGCTTGCGCGCCAGTTTTTCCAGGCAACTGCCCAGCGAGGGAAAGAGCTTGCGCAACTCGGTGACCTGCGCCTCCACCGGGCGCACATGGTAGGTGGGCGGATAGACGCGATTGGAGGGCACCTCTTCATCCTTGAATTTGTCGCTGACGGTGTGCCGGTGGATAATCTCCACCACGGATTCCGCGACCTCGGATTTGAGCGTTTTGCCCAACTCCAGCACAATCTGCGCGCTATGGCGGTCCAGTTGCTCGATGGCTGCAAGATATGCGGTCTGGACGGCTGCTCCGAGAAACTCCTGGAGCTGCGAATTTTGCTGATCCGTGGTGTTCCCAGAGAGATGCAACGGAGTGATTTGAGAAGCTGTCGCCATAGTCACCCTTTTTTGTGCGCGCCACTGCGCACCAAATCTATGGCTCTTATCGGCACATTCGATCACTTCAACAGTACTTCAGCACGAAAGTTGCATTTTTTTGGTACAGGGGCAGCGGCGTGAGCGTTGAATAATCGACTAAGCCACGGCACCCACGGCAAGCTCCGGCTCCGCCGCAGGCAGCGGCTCAGGCTTTGTATCCGGCTTGGCGTTGAGCAGCGGCAGGGCCACGGCGAGCACGTCCTCGATGCGGCTGGCGTAGTGAATCTGCACGCCTTCGATCAACTCAGGGGTCAGGTCTTCTTCCACATCCTGGCGATTGTCGGCGGGCAGGATAATGGTTTGCACTCCGGCACGGCGGGCGGCGAGGAACTTTTCCTTGATGCCGCCGACTGGCAGCACGTTGCCGCTGAGGGTGATCTCGCCGGTCATGGCGCTTTGCGGGCGGACGGGCGTATCGGTGAGCAGCGAGACCAGCACCGTGGCCATGGTGACGCCGGCTGAGGGACCGTCCTTGGGGATGGCACCGGCGGGGACGTGAATATGCAGGTCGATCTCCTTGGTGAAGTCCTCGGCAAGACCCAGGCTGGCGGCGTTGGAGCGCACCCAGGTCAGCGCCGCCTGCATGGACTCCTGCATCACCTCGCCAATTTGGCCGGTCATGGCAAAGTTGCCCTTGCCCTTCATCTTGTTGGCTTCGATGAAGAGGATGTCGCCGCCTGCCGCGGTCCAGGCCAGGCCCACGGCGACACCGGGGCGCTTGACGCGCTCGGCGACCTCGGTGTCCACGCGCACCTGGATGCCGCCCAGGAATTCTTTGACCACCTCGCGGGTGACGGTGAGCTTTTCCGTGATGCCTTCGACGACGCGGCGGGCCTGTTTGCGGCAGATGGTGCCGATAGTCTGCTCCAGCTTGCGCACTCCGGCTTCGCGGGTGTAATGGCGCACGGTGTGGAGCACCGCATCCTCGGGAAACTCGATCTGCTCGGCGGTGATGCCGTTCTCCTTGACCTGGCGGGGAATCAGGTAGCGGAAGGCGATGTGCTTCTTCTCGTCTTCGCTATAGCCTTGCAGAAAGATCAACTCCATGCGGTCCAACAGCGGAGGCGGAATCGAGTCCAGCGTGTTGGCCGTGCAGATGAACAGAACCTTGGAAAGATCGAAGGGCACGTCGAGGTAGTGATCGCGAAAGGCGCAGTTCTGCTCCGGGTCGAGGGTTTCCAGCAGCGCCGAGGCGGGATCGCCGCGGAAGTCGCGGCCCAGCTTGTCGATCTCGTCGAGCATGATGACCGGGTCGTTGGTTTCAGCGCGGCGAATGCTTTGGATAATCTGGCCGGGAAGCGCGCCGATGTAGGTGCGGCGATGGCCGCGAATCTCGGCCTCATCATGCATTCCGCCCAGCGAGACGCGCTGGAATTTGCGGCCCAGGGCACGGGCAATCGACCGGCCCAGGCTGGTTTTACCCACGCCTGGAGGCCCGACAAAGCAGAGGATCGGACCCTTCATATCGGGCTTGAGTTCCAGCACGCTCAGGTAGTCGAGGATGCGGTCCTTCACCTTTTTCAGCTCGTAGTGGTCCTCGTCGAGGATTTCCTTGGCTTTGTTGATGTCGATCTTGGAGCCGGAGCTTTTTGCCCAGGGCAGAATCGCCAGCCAGTCGATGTAGTTGCGGGTGAGCGAGTAGTCTGCGGCCATGGGAGACATACGCGCAAGGCGCGTCACCTCCTTGATGGCATCCTTCTTCACGTCTTCCGGCATTCCGGCGGCTTCAATCTTCTGGCGCAGTTCATCAACCTCGCGCTGGCCCTCATCCTGATCGCCCAGTTCCTTCTGGATGGCCTTGAGCTGCTCGCGCAGGTAGTAGTCGCGCTGCGACTGCTGCACCTGGTCCTGCACCTCGGTCTGGATCTTGGTGCGCAACTGCTGCACCTCGATCTCCTTGGCAAGGTGACTGTTGAGCAATTCCAGCCGGGTCTGGATGCTGGCCGTCTCCAGCAGTTGCTGCTTGTCGTCGGTGGTGAGGAAGGGCAGCGACGAGGCGACAAAATCCACTAGGCGGCTGGGTTCCTCGATGTTGGCGGCGATGGTGCGCAGTTCATCGGAGAGGGTCTGGGACTCGCTGACAATCTGCTGAAACTGGCCGATCACGTTGCGTACCAGCGCCTCGGTGCTGACCGTGGCGGCCGGAAGCGCGTCCTCTAGCGTCTCCACCTCGGCCACCATGAACGGATCGGTCTGCACATAGCGCAGCAGCCGCACCCGCTCGATGCCCTCGGTGAAGACGAAGCGGCTCTGGTTGGGCATACGCACAATCTTGTGCACCGTGGCCAGGGTTCCCACCGCGTGCAGATCGGTCGGCTTGGGCGAATCCAGCCGCGGGTCTAATTGAGCCACGACCACGATGGAGCGCTCCTCACCCAGCGACTCGATCAACTGGATGGAACTCTCCCGGCCCACGGTCAACGGCAGCACGGCGTGAGGAAAGAGAACCGTATCGCGGACGGGCAGGACGGCAACCCGGCGAACAAGAGGGGTATCCTTTCCGGAGGGTGATTTGGAGGAGGGCGGGATGGGTGGCTGGCTCGGCATTGAGTGTCCTCGTGTCAACTTATCTACATTAGACTGCGCAGACCTGGAAAGGTTTCAGAATCTGATACGCTTTCGGCGATCTCTAACTCCCTCCACGTGTTGACCAGACTCTTCCGGTACGGCACAAAGCAGTATGTGGTTCACATCTTGGCGCTCAATCCGGAGCAGTGACAAGGTGCGGACAAAGGAGCGAGGGCGGATATGCTGAGGCCATTCCGTTGCCGGCAGACTGCATGGTTGCTCGAAGGATGTATCGGCGAAAGCAGGTGGAAGGTGAGCGCGAGAAGTACGGCTGGAGGGGTGGAAAGGCGGTTGCGGAACACCCCTGTACTCAAAAAAAACCAATACTGTGCCGGGAAGCGAGGCGCGCTTGCCATAGCAGCCTGATGCCGCAGCGCAGTGCGCTCTTCCTCGTTAGTATAGAGAAGCAGGGATAAGGGATGGCTGATTTCTGTAGGGAGAGATTGTTTTGAAGGCAAAGGCTGCGCGGAAGAGCGGCAAGCGATGGGGTTGCGGCACTCTCCTGGCCCACCTGCTTGCCTTCGGAATTGGAGGCGGAGTCGGCTGGAGCCAGAGCGTTGCGAGCGGCGCCGACCGTGGCGATGCGGCGGCTGAGACTCCTGCTGATCCCCTTGCTCAGTGGGAGGGCCTGCCGGTGCGGCGCATCTCGATCGAGGGAGTTGCGGCGGAGCGTCTGGTGCCCTTGGCAGGCCATCTGGCAGAGGCTGTGGGAGCGCCTCTGAACCGGGATGAGTTGCGGCGGAGCCTGCGCCAGCTCTTTGCCACCGGACTCTTTGAAACCATTGCCGTGGAGGGCGAGCGCGAAGGAGACGGCGTGGCGCTGATCTTTCGCGGCAGGGCGCGCACCTTTATCGGCAGGGTGAGCGTGGAAGGCGCCAAGGTTGCCACGATCAACACCCAGCTGGAACGCGCCAGCCAGCTAGCTCCAGGTGCCCGCTTTACGCCGGCCAAATTGGCCCAAGCTCAGGAACAGATGCGCTTGACGCTGGCTCAAAACGGCTTCCATGAGCCGGTGATTACCCAAGCCCTGACGCCTCATGCGGAGGAGCAGCTTGTCGATATTGTTTTTCACGTGGAGAGCGGCCCGCAGGCGCGCGTGGGCGAGGTAGCGGTGACGGGCGATGCGGGAATGAGCGTGGAGGAGTTTCGCCGTCATGCGCATCTGCGAGCCGGCGAGCGCGTGGATCACGACACCGGCAACCGCGCGTTGGCCGGGGTGCTGAAGGCCTACAGGGGCGAGCAGCGGTTGGAGGCCGAGATCAAGCTGGAATCACAGCGCTATGCCGTGGAGAGCAAGAAATCCGACTTTAGTTTTTCCGCCAACCGGGGATCTGTAGTGAAGGTGCTGGTGGACGGTGCCAGCGCCAGCCCGGAGCGGCTGAAGAGGGTGATACCCATCTTTGAGGAAGGGAGCGTGGACGACGATCTGCTGAACGAAGGCAATCGCCGCTTGCGCGATTTTTATCAACGGCTGGGTTACTTTGACGTGAAGGTGGAGCACGAACGGAAATCGACGACCGCCGAGCAGGTGACGATCCTCTACAAGGTGCGGCTGGGGCCGAGGCGGCACGTGGAGAAGGTTTCGGTGGCAGGCAACCGTTACTTTGACTCAGCAACGCTCAAGGATCTACTCAATGTTCATGCCGCCGATGCCTTGGATCGCCACGGCGCGTACAGCCAGACTCTGGCCGCCGCAGACATCAATGCCTTACAGGCCGTCTACCATAACAATGGCTTCTCTCATGTCCGGATTACATCTGAGACCAGCGCGGGAGCGGCAAAGGATGGAAAGACCGCGCCGCTCACCGTGGTTTATCGCATCGAGGAGGGCGCACAACTGCGAGTGGGCAGTGTTCGCCTGGAGGGAAACGCGCATCTGGATGCGGCTCTTCTTATGCCGCAATTGAATACGGTCGCGGGACAGTTGCTTTCCCCCCAGAATATTGCCGGAGACCGAGATACGCTGCTGACCGATTACATGAGCCGAGGATATGACCAGGTACGGGTAGAGGTTGCCGAGCAGAGTGATCCGGCTGACACGAACATGGTGGATGTGGTCTTTCATATTACCGAGGGGCAGCAGATTTTTGTGCGCAAAGTGCTCTTGTCAGGGCTGCATTACACGCGGCCGGATACGGTGGCCCGGGCCATCACCCTGCATCCCGGTGCCCCGCTCAACCAGACGGCGCTGATGGAGACGCAGCGTAACCTCTACGAGTATGCGCTCTTCAGCGAGATTGACACGGCGATCGAGAACCCCACCGGAGGGGAGAGCTATAAGACCGTGCTGCTGCAGGCAGAGGAGGCGCGGCGCTGGGCGCTGACCTATGGCTTTGGCCTGGAGGCGCAGACGGGAACGCCGCAATACAACTGTGGCGGCATTATCGCCAGCGGGGCCAACTGTAGTCCCAACGGCAAGACGGGCGTGAGTCCCCGTGTGCTGGGCGACATCACCCGCAACAATCTCTTTGGTCGTGAGCAATCGCTCTCGCTGCGCGGCAACTACGGCTTGCTGGAGCAGAAGCTCGACCTGCTCTTTCAGAACCCGCACTTCGAGGGCAACCGAAACTTCGGCCTGACCCTCTCCGGCGGTTACGCCAACAGCCTGGATGTGAGCACCTATGTGGCCTCTAAACTGGAAACCGGGGTGCGCTGGAGCGAGCACTTCAATACACCGGGATCGCACATCTCCAAGGCCAATACCTTGATATACGAATTCAACTTTCGCCGCGTGAAGGTGGAGGCGAACAGCTTGCAGGTCTTTCCGGGCGAGATTGCGCAGTTGGCTACGGCGGTGCGCGTGGCGGGTCCGGCGATCACATGGATTCGCGACACCCGCGACTCGCCGCTGGATGCGCATCGCGGCACCTATACCAGCGCCCAGGAGTTTATCTCCGGGGATAAATTTGGCGCGCAAACCAACTTCAACCGCCTCGATCTGTCGAATTCGAGCTACTACCAGTTTGATAAAGGCCGCTTTGTTCTGGCGCGCAACACGCGCTACGGCCAGGAGCGAGCCTTCGGCAAGAGCGATAACGAGCTGATTCCTTTGCCGGAGCGACTTTACGCCGGCGGAGCCACCTCGATGCGCGGCTTTGGCGCGAACTCGGCCGGACCGCGCGATCCGGAGACCGGTTTTCCCATCGGTGGAGCGGGCGCGCTGATCAACAGCACCGAGCTGCGCCTGCCGCCGCCGACGCTGCCCTGGATCGGTAATACAGTCAGCTTGGTGATCTTCCACGACATGGGTAACGTCTTCACCAACGCCGGTGATGCGTGGGTCAGCGCCCTGCGGGTACGCCAGCCGGAGCGGGACAATTGCAAGAAAGTTGCTTCAACCAGTGACCCTAATAGTTACATTCCCACAGGCCCTACTACCTCTACCGGCCAGCAGGGGACGTGCAGCTTCAACTACTTCTCCCATGCGCCGGGGCTGGGTTTGCGTTACCACACGCCGGTAGGGCCGATCCGGCTGGACTTCAGCTACAACCTGAATCCGCCCATCTTTCCGGTCAATTACAACTACTCTTTGACGCATCCAGGCTCTGGTCCGTATGTGGGCGGAGCACCGCACTTCAACTTTTTCTTCAGCCTGGGGCAGACCTTCTGATGAGCAAACGGCTTCTAACTCGGCTTAAGCGTGCACTCGGCTACGCCTGCGCGGGTACGCTGTGCATGGCCGCAGCGGCACAGGCTCAAAGTCCGGCTCAACCGACTCATGCGGTGGTGCTGGACCGGGTAGTGGCGGTGGTCAATAACCAGGCGATTCTGGCCAGCGATGTGGATGACGAGGCGCGACTGGCGGTGCTGGATCCCGGACGGGTAGGGAGGGAGGTTCTGACGCCGCAGGACGCCTTGGAGCAGTTGATCAGCCGTGCGCTGATTCAGCAGCAAATCCGCGAGGAGGATGCGCAGGCAACGCGGCCATCGCAGGAGGAGATTGATGCGCGGCTGGCAGAGATTCGCAAGGAAGTGCCTGCCTGCGTTCACCTCAACTGCGCCTCGGAGGAGGGGTGGAAGGCGTTTTTGGCGGCGCGCGGGCTGACTCCGGGGCGCGTGCAGACCTATCTGCGCCGTCGCCTCCAGGTGTTGCGCTTTATCGAAGAGCGCTTCCGGCAGGGGATTCGCATAACCCCCGAGGAGATTGAAAGCTATTACCGCGAGACGCTGCTGCCCCAGTATGAGCCGGGAGAGACGATTCCGCCGCTCAGCACGGTGGCTCCGCGCATCCAGGAGATTCTGCTACAGCGGCAGGTGAATGTGCTCTTCAGCGACTGGCTCGAGAACCTGCGCCGGCAAGGCGATGTGGAGGTGCTTGATCCGGCGCTGGCACCCGCTGAGAGCCAGGGCGGAGCAGGGAAGGGAGGCGCATGAGCGAGTCCGAATCCAAGCCACCGCTTCCGGATGAGAGTTCGGAGCTTGTTGAGCAAGACGAAGCAACATTGCCCCGGCCAAGCCGTCTGCGCCGCTTCTTCCTGCGTCATCTTCCCTTGACGGTGGCCGGCGCGGTGGTTTTGCTGGCGATCACGCTGACAGGTCTTTACTTTTGGGCCAGTTCCGCCGGTTTTGAGAGATTTGTCCGCGGAGAACTGGTGAAAAAACTGGAGACGGCCACGGGCGGGCGGGTAGAAATCCGCTCCTTCCACTGGCATCTGCTGCGGCTGGAGGCCGAGGCGGACGGGTTGGTCATTCACGGCCTGGAAGCTCCGGGCGAAGCGCCCTATGCCCAGGCTGGCCGCCTGCGTGTGCGGTTGAGCTTGTTGGGTTTCTGGACTCCGAGCATTCACCTGCGCGAGTTGGAAGTCCTACAGCCGCAATTGCACCTGATTGTCTACCCGGATGGCTCGACCAACCAGCCGCAACCCCGCAAACAGAGCAAGCCGGGCAGGCCCGCGCTCGACCGATTCTTCGATCTGAAGGCCGGTCACGTTGTGGTGGAGCAGGGAGTTTTGGAGTACGACAACCGCGCCGCAGCCTTCGACTTTCAGGATCGGTTTATCCCGCTGGATTTTGCCGCCAACGATCTCTCGCTGCGCATGGCCTATATGCCGGCGATGGATGCCGGGCGCGGGGGGAAGTTTCCCGAGTTTTATCGCGTCGAGGCAGGAGTTCGCGATCTGAGCCTTGCGCGCGGTGCCTCGCATCAGTCGGGCAAGCTGCCGCCGCCACAGGTTCAGGGCTATATCCAAGCCATTTTGGAGCTGACGCGCACCACGGCAACGCTTCACTCGCTGCGCATCACCGCAAACGGCCGCGGCATAAAGGACCGGACGCTGGAGATATCCGGCGTTCTCACGGACTTTACGCGTCCCCGCTGGCAGGCCAAAGCCGTGGGCGATCTGGACCTGCGCCTGGTGGATGCGATGACCGGCTATCCCTTTGCCCCGGAGGGTCTTGCCCATCTTGATCTGGCCGGGGCGGGCGAGGCTGGCAGCTTTCGCGCCGATGGAAGCGTTCATGTGGAGAAGGGTTCGTACATCGGGACCGGAGTCGTGGCCACGGGCTTCAATCTGGATGCGCGCGTTCATGCCGATCCTGAACAGTTGCTGATTTCCTCGATATTTCTTCACCTACGCCAGGGCGGTGAGATTGACGGAGACCTCTCGCTGGCGCGCTGGCTACAGCGACTTCCGGGATCGGCCACCTTGCGGGCAGCTATCGGCAAATCCCGCAGCATGGCCAAGCCGCCCCCGCCTACGGATGAGATTACTCTCCCGGTGAACGGCAAGGTGACGGCCCAGTTCAAGGACGTTGCGCTGGATACGCTGCTGGAGATGCTCTGCGATCCGCCCTTCCAGCACTTGGGTTTTGATGCGCGCATCAACGGTCCCGTCAATGCGCTGTGGATCAATGGAGACAACCATACACTCTCTGTGAGCGCTTTGTTCGGTTTGACACCGCCGACGCAGGCGGCGCAAGGGAAGGTAGTTGCCGGAGGCGTGATCGATGCCACCTATACGCAGCGCGACGGCGCGGTTGATCTGCGCAAACTGGAGCTTGATTTGCCCGCCAGCCAACTGATGGCTCACGGCCACCTGGGCGCACATCCGCGCACCAGCCCCTCGTCGCTTGTTGTTGATTTTCGCACCGGCAACCTGGGCGAATTCGATACGGTATTGCGCGATCTGGAACTGACCCGCAACGGCAGATCCGGCACGGCGGCGCTGCCCATCGCACTCCACGGGCAAGGGGAATTTCATGGCACATGGACCGGTTCGCTGCTTGATCCCCACCTGGCGGGGAACGCAAAGGCCACGCAATTGGCGATTGAGGCACCGCAGATATTCGCGTCCGGCTCCGACCAGCCGCAAATGATTCAAGTGGATGCGGTCGAGGCCAGCGGCAGCTACTCGGCTGCGCGGATTGAGATTGCGCACGGGCTGCTGCGCCGCGGAAAGGGCGAGGTGGCTCTGAGTGGCAGCTTGTCGGTTGGCCTGCCCGCATCTGCGGGAGGGTTAGCGCACCGCACCGCGCCCACGCCTTCTTTCGACTCTAACTCCGCGCTTCATCTCCGCCTGCGCGGCAGTCAGATCAGCATGGACGACCTGCGTCCGATTACCGGTCCCAATCTGCCCGTGGCGGGCGCTCTGGCAGCTCAGCTTCAATTGGATGGGACAATACGCGTACTGAGCGGCTCCGGTTGGCTGGAACTGGAGCAAGGCAGCGTCTTCGGCGAACCCGTGTCTCACATCCGGGCGCAGGGCAATATCGCCAACCGGAGCATCAATCTGACCTCGGTAACGGTGAGCGAAGAGGCCGGCAGGATTGCCGCCAGCGGCAGCTATGATCTCTCCACGCGCCTCTTTCGGCTGGACGCCAAGGGCGCGGGGATTGACGTGGCAAGGCTGGAAACCCTGCGCCGCAAAGGCCTGACCATGACCGGCAAGCTGGGATTTACAGTGCTGGGTTCCTGCCTGATCGATGATCCGTGCTTGGAGGCCCACGCCACCATGACCGGCCTCACGCTGAGTGGAGAACCACTGGGCAGCATGGAAGTGACGGCGCACGCCGCCAACCGCACCATCACGTACGACCTGACGACCCGGCTGGAGGCAGCGGAACTCACCGCGCATGGCCAGACGTCGCTCAGCGGCGATTACGCCACCAAAGTGCAGCTTGATTTTTCTCGATTCAATATTGGGTTTCTCCTGCGAATGGCTCATATTCAAGGGCTTAGCGGTGAATCGTCTTTAGCGGGAAGAGTGACCGTCGAGGGGCCTTTGGCGCGGCCTGAGCAGTTGCGCGGCGAGGCCAGTCTGAATCAGTTGGCGGTTACGGTCTCCGGCGTTCATCTGAAGAGCGAGGGAGGCCTTCACGCCCAGCTTGACCACGCCCTCCTCCATCTTGATCCGCTGCACGTGACCGGCGAGGAGACCGATCTGCGAGTCCAAGGCAGCCTATCACTCAAGGACAAGCAGCAACTGGACGCCTCTGCCAGTGGGGCAATCAATCTGAAGGTGGCCGAGACTCTGGACCCCGACCTGACCGCCAGCGGTGATACCAGCTTCCAGGTGGAGGCACACGGTCCGCTGACCAATCCCAACTTGAGCGGCCACGTCGACTTTCAAAACGCGGCGCTTTCTCTTGAAGACCTGCCCAACGGCCTCAGCCAGTTGCACGGAAGTCTGGAGTTCAATCAGAACCGGCTGGAGGTCAGGTCGCTGACAGCGATGAGCGGCGGAGGACTGCTGAGTGTGGGCGGCTACCTGGCTTTCCAGCACGGTATCTATGCCAACCTGACCGCCACCGGTAATGGCATTCGCATTCGCTATCCGCAAGGGATCAGTTCCCTGGCGGATGCTTCGCTGCGCCTGCAAGGGCCGCAGAACAATCTGCTGCTCTCCGGCGATGTGCTCATTACCCGCTTCACGGTCAGCCCCGACCTGGATATTGCGGCGCTGGTCATGCAGGCCAAAGCCGTCGATACCATCGCGCCGCCTGACGCTCCGTCCAACCACATTCGCATGGACGTGCACATTACCTCTTCGCCGCAATTGAACTTCCAGAACGCCTACGCCAAGCTGGCCGGCAATGTCGATCTCCGCTTGCGGGGCACGGTGGCTACGCCGTCGCTGCTGGGGCGCGTATCCATCACCGAGGGCAGCGGCATCATCGCCGGAACGCGCTACGAGCTACAGCGCGGCGACATCTCTTTTACCAATCCGGTGCGCATCGAACCCTCCATCGACCTGAACGCCACCGCCCGCGTCGAGGACTATGACATCAACCTCGGCCTGCATGGAACCGTGGAAAAACCGGCCGTTACCTGGCGCAGCGATCCCCCACTCCCGGAGGCCGACATCGTGGCTCTGCTCGCCCTGGGCCGCACCGAGAATCAGCAGCGGCTTTATACTCAGCAGCAGGAGGCCGCCGGTGCCAACCCCACCACCGACGCCCTGCTGGGCGGTGCCTTGAACGCCACCGTCAGCAGCCGCGTACAAAAGCTCTTCGGCGCGGGCAGCGTCAAAGTTGACCCCAACTACCTGGGTGCCCTGGGCAACTCCACCTCGCGCATCATCGTCGAGGAGCAGTTGGGGCGCAACCTCACCCTCACCTACGCCACCAACGTGAATACCACCGGGCAGCAGTTGATTCAGGCCGATGTTGCCATCAACCGCCATGTTTCCCTACAGTTGGCACGCGACGAGTCGGGCGTCTTCTCGATGGTTTTCAAAGCCACGCGCAGGTATCGATAATTCATCTGAAACCTTTTGTCGGAAACCGTGTCTATACGGACGAACGACGGGCCGCGTCCTTGCGTCTCCGGGAGTTCGAGGCATGGCCCGCGCCAAGGGACGCGGTTGCACTACAATCAACGTGTTCTTACACGAGGAGGAGTCAACATGAACTGGACGAAGCGGAATCATCGCGTCGCGCTCGCAGTAGCGTTGCTTGCCGGAGCTTTTCTGAGATTTTCCCTTGCGGTAGCCCAGTCCCCATCTCCGGCCTCCAGCGACAGCGTCACGGCGCAAGCTGGCAACCCGGTGGCCAGCGAACTTGCAGCACGTCTGAACAAGAAGCAATTTCACGACGTGAAGGTGAGTGTAGACCAGGGTACGGCCATCCTGACCGGCACCGTGGAGCTTTACGCGAACAAGGTTGAAGCAGAGAAGCGCGCGCGCAAGACCCCAGGCATCACCGCGGTGCGCGATCTGATTCAGGTTGGAGGCCCGGATGTCTCCGACCAGGAGCTTCAGGACAAACTTCTGACCAAGCTGACCTATGACCGTGTCTTCTACGGCAATGCCTTCAACGCCATCAGCCTCCACGTCCGGAACGGCACCGTCATCCTAGGCGGCCACGCGCTTTCTCCGAATTCCAAGGATTCCGCCCTGGAACTGGTCAGCTACTATCCCGGCGTCAAAGGCGTGGTGGACGAGATTCAGGTCGATCCCCTCTCGATGATGGACAACCGGATCAGGATGATGGTCTTCCGCGCGGTGTATGGCGTTCCGCAACTTAGCAGGTACGCCATGGACCCGGCCAAACCGATCCGCATCTCCGTGCAGAACGGAAATGTGGAGCTTTATGGCGTTGTGGAGTCGCAGAGCGACAAGCAGATCGCGTTTATCCGCGCCAACGCCGTCCCCGGCGTCTTCAGCGTGAAGAACTTTCTGGATGTGGTTGAAGCTCCCGCGAAGGCGAAGAAGTAGCCGTTTGCGGCGGGCGAGCATTTGGGCACCTCAGTTCTTGACGATGAGAGCTGAGGTGCCAGAAATAGATAACTAGAACTTGACCGATGGCGCGGTGCGCGCGCTCTCGCTGGCGGTGAAGAAGGCATTGTTGACCTGGAAGCCGGCGATGCCCGCCCATATGCTGTTGGGGAACTGGCGCACGAAGGTGTTGTAATCGCGCAGCGCGTCGTTGTAGCGTTTGCGGGCCACGCCGATGCGGTTCTCAGTTCCTGCCAGCTCATCCTGCAAGCGCATGAACTGCTCGCTGGAGCGCAGTTGCGGGTAGTTTTCAGTGAGCAGCAGCAGGCGGCCAATCGCCGAATCCAGTTTGCCGTTGGCCGCGATCTTTCCCGCCGGACCCTGCGCGTTCAGCATTCCCGCGCGGGCGTTGGCGATGTCGCCGAAGACGGTGCTTTCCTCTTTGGTGAAGCCCTTTACGGTCTCCACCAAGTTGGGAATCAGGTCCAAGCGGCGCTGCAACTGCACGTCCACATCCGACCAGGCGGCCTTCACAACCTCATCCTTGGCTACCATGTTATTTTTGGCGCCTATATAGCTGGAGAAGGCCATCAGCGCCACCAAAATCATCAGCGCAAAAAGGCCGCCTACCACTGCCAACGCAATCTTCAGTCCCTTGCTCATACTGTGTGATCTCCTCCGGCTTGCTTCTGGCAAGCCCCAGTGTTCAACATGAAGCCTACCAATCGCCGCCAGCTCCGCCACCGCCAAAGCCGCCGCCTCCGAAGCCGCCAAAACCACCTCCACCACCGAAGCCGCCGCCCTCTCCAAACCCGCGACCGAGGCTGCCCAGAAGGCCGAAACCAAGCAGCAGACGAAAAAGGGAAGAGCCTCCAAAGAAGATCAGCAGAAAGACCAGCAAAATCAGCTTGCCGAGGACGGGACTTTGGTGCGTACGTCGCACGGGCTGCACTGCCATCGGCTCTTCGTTCAGCGTCACCTTGGCGTCAGCGGCGATCACCTGCGCAACCTCGTCCACGGCCAATGTCACCGCGCCGTCGAAGTCATTGGCGCGCAGATTGGGAACCATCTCCCTGCCAATATCGCCGAGTTTTCCGTCGGGTAGAATACCTTCCAGACCGTAGCCGACTTCAATGCGACGCTTGTGGTCGTCCACGGCGAGAAAAACCAGAACGCCGCGATCCGAGCCTTTGCGGCCCATCTTCCACTTGTCTTCTAAGGCGTTGGCAAACTCCGCCGGGTCCGCGCCATCTAACTTGCGAATGGTGACCACGGCCACCTGCGCGTTGGCCGCCGAGTGGTCGAGCTGAGCGCAGACGGAGTCCAGCCGCGCAATCGCCTCCGGCGAAAGCACATGGGCAAAGTCGCTGACGTAATCGGTGGGCCGGGGAAGCTCTTCAACCCGCTCGGCGCTGGCGGCAGTGGCGAGGACGGCAACGCAAGCCGCCACGAGCAGCGGGAAGATGGCGGAATGTGCACGGCGTAGGCCTGTCATCGCTTTCTATTGTACGGCACCTGCGGTGCGGCAGCCGCTCGCTGTTCGCTCGCAATGGCTTCAGGCTAAAAGCCGTCCTTGCACTACACTAAAAAGGTTATGACAACCAAGCCGTTTCCCCCCATCGCCCGCAAAGAACGCAAAGAAACCGCTCTGCATGGCGCCGTCCTGGTGGACGACTACGCATGGCTGCGCGACAAAGAGAATCCAGAGGTGACTGCGTACCTTGAGGCGGAGAACGCCTATGCCGATGCGTTGTTGGAGCCGCTCGTCGGCATGCGCGAGGAACTGTACCGGGAGATGCTCTCGCACGTGAAGCAGACCGACGTTTCGGTTCCCTTTCGCGATGGTGCATGGTGGTATTACACGCGCACCGAAGAGGGCAAACAGTACGCGATTCACTGCCGCAGGGCGGGAACGGCCAACGGACCGGATGAAGTCGCGCCGGAGCAGGTTATTTTGGACGGCAATCTGCTGGCCAAGGGGCACGCATTCTTTTCCATCGGTGCAACCTGCATTACGGACGATGGCCGCTGGCTAGCCTACACCACTGACACCACCGGCTTCCGGCAATACACGCTGCACATAAAAGATTTGGAAAACGACGTGACGCTGGCCGACGAGGTTGAGCGCGTCGGCTCGGTGGTATGGGCGGCGGACAACCGGGATCCCCAGCGACAGGTCTTCGTAGATGGGGTGGTCAACCAGACGCTGTTTTACACCGTGGAGGACGAGGAACAGAAGCGGCAGTACCAGCTTTGGCGGCACACGTTGGGCACTTCGCATACGGCAGACACGCTGGTCTATCAGGACGACGATGAGCGCTTTAACCTGGGCGCGGGACGCACGCGGGACGGCAAGTACATTGTGATGGAGTCGGCCAGCCACACGACGACCGAGTCTTGGGTGCTGTCGGCCAATATGCCAGAGGGCAAGTTCACAATCATCAGCGCGCGCGAGGATGAGCACGAGTATTCGATCGATCATCGCAATGGGTTGTGGTTCATTCGCACCAATGATAGCGGACGGAATTTTCGCCTGGTAACTGCGCCGGTGGCTACGCCTGGGCGCGAGCACTGGAGCGAGATGATCCCACATCGCGACGGAGTGATGATCGAAGAGATTGACCTCTTTGTAGGATTCTTTATTGCCTGCGAGCGCGAAGAGGGATTGCCACAACTGCGCGTGTGGAGATTTTTCGGCGAAGGGGCGGAAGCCCAACTCACACGCGTGATTAGTTTTCCCGAGCCGGCCTACAACGCGCATCCGCACGTGAATCGCATCTTCGATACGCCGACCTTCCGCTATGCCTATCAATCGCTGGTGACGCCGAGTTCGGTTTATGAGTATGACGTGGCTACGGGTGCTTCGACGCTGCTCAAGCAGTTGGAGATCCCCGGCGGCTTTGACCGCACGCTCTACGCGAGCGAGCGCGTTCATGCCACCGCTCCGGATGGAGTGCAGGTGCCGGTGTCTCTGGTCTATCGCAAAGACAAACGCGAGCCGGGGCGAAATCCTCTCTACGTTTATGGCTACGGCTCTTATGGATATTCTTTGCCGCTAGGCTTCAGCTCCAACCGGCTGAGTTTGCTGGATCGCGGCGTGGTGATGGCCTATGCGCACATCCGTGGCGGCGGCGATCTGGGCGAGCCGTGGCACGACGCGGGCAAGATGCTGGTCAAGCGCAATACCTTTACGGATTTCATTGCCTCGGTTGAGCATCTGACGGCGGCGAGTTATGGCGACCCGGCGAGGGTGGCGATTGAGGGCGGCTCGGCGGGCGGCCTGCTGATGGGCGCGGTGGCGAATCTGAGGCCGGAGTTGTTTCGCGCCGTTGTCTCCCACGTGCCGTTTGTGGACGTGATGAACACCATGCTGGATACGACGCTGCCGCTGACGGTGCCGGAGTATGAAGAGTGGGGAAATCCCAATGAGGCTGAGTATTTTCGCTATATGCTGAGTTACTCGCCGTATGACAATCTGAGGGCGGCGAGTTATCCGGCGATGCTGGTGAAGACCTCACTGCATGACAGCCAGGTGATGTATTGGGAGCCGGCGAAGTATGTGGCCAAGCTGCGGACACTGAAGACGGACGACCATGCGCTGCTGCTGGTGACGAATATGAAGGCGGGACATGGCGGCGCGAGCGGGCGTTACGACTATCTGAAGGAGATTGCGCTGGATTATGCATTTTTGCTGCGGGAGCTGGGATTGGTGGGATAATCAGCTACAGATTTCCTGGAGAGGATTATGCGGCTATTTCCAATGATTGCGCTGACGCTGGTGCTGGCGGCAGGCGCAGCTTACGCGCAGCAAGCAGCAGAATCCGAGGATATTGACAACACTAGCGTCCAAACGGTCGTGATAAAGATCATCCCTCCGAAGATGCTCAATCAGCAACAGATTCACTTATTTAGACCTGAATTTGCAGACGCGGAGTATTCAGAAGAGGCACGGGCTAAGAAGATCAATGGCCGGTGCCTGATTTCATTTACGGTGGATGTAAATGGTATGCCACAGGAGATCAAACCGGTTCGTTGCTCCGATCCCTCCTTTGCGAAAAGCAGTGTGGCTTCGGTAGCGAAATACCGGTTCAAACCAGCGACAACTGAAGATGGTGCCCCCGTGGATTATCACGAGAGTATTGAGATTGATTACGTTATGAAAGATTATTCTGACCCAGTTGCGCCAATTCGCCATGTATTTAGCGAGCCTCCGGGAGTTACCTCCTCAGATCCCGGCGCGGATGGAGTGTACCCGCTTACAGATTTGGCGGCTCCTCCCACGATGACCAGGTTTATCGACGATGGTTATGGGGCCGCTGCGTTTAATTCGCCCCAGGGGAACGGCTCCTGCGATATTGTGCTCACCATCAGCGCCACGGGGAAAGCCTACGATCCACAGGTGACTCGTTGCGAGAGACCAGAGCTTGAGAAGACTGCGGTTCAGTCGCTTCTGAATTCCCACTACAAGTCAGGCTTCGTGAAAGGGAGGGCCGTGGCGATGCGAGCTTCGGTACATCTTGAATATGCTGACGTTCCGCCCAAGCAAGAGAAATGCATCGAACAAGCTGTGAGACAGGTGGGGAGCGGGATGCCCTTGAGCGCAATGATTGGGTTAGAAATATCCTCTACATGCCCGCATTGATTTTTCGGCATTTACGGCACCATTTAAGTCTCGCCCTGACGCTTCTGGGTTTGTGATTTATTCTCCATAACCTGTTGAAACAACATACCTAGGCGTTCGCGATGGAAGCAGTATTTCACAATCTGAGTCAATTAACCCTGCCATTTTTTGGGGCGCTATTGACGGATTGACTTCTATCAAGCACACTGGCGAAGATTTACTTCGCAGCGGCTGCTCGTCTTGAATCCTCGGATTGCCACGGCGGAGGGACTGCGGGACGGAGGTTCCCAAACAGTGCCGGAAGCAAACGCCGTTCCTTATGAATCGTTCCCGGAGTCCAATCAGCGGCCCTCGCGCAACTCTCGATCCATCCACGGGCTTTGGCAGGTGCTCGTTCACCGCCGCCGCCTGATTGGCTCGCTGGTGGGCGGATTGATGCTGCTCTGTCTGCTCTATTGCCTCATCGCCCCCAATCAATACGAGGCAAGTGCCCGCGTGGAGTTACGCACTTCGGCTATCTCCACGCTGAGTCTGGGCGCGCAGGAGCCGTATGCCTCGGCCTCCTCGCTCTCCGCGCCCTTGCAGCAGGAGACGTTGGCCAATGTTCTGCGCAGCGATCAACTCGCCTGGAGGGTGATTACCGGACTCAAGCTCCATCAAGCGCCGGGATTTACCGGCAGCTTTGCCAGCCGTTCTCCGGATTTTCACGCGCAAAGCCCCTCTCCCGAGGCGCAGGCCTACTTGCTGAAGCGCTTTGCACAGCGTCTTCGCGTGGAGACCCTGCCGCATACGCTGCTGATTCAGATTCGCTTTCGGTGCCGGGACGCTGCCCTCTCGGCTCAGGTGGTCAATGCCCTGATTGCCGACTACGGCCAGCAGGATACCGATGCGCGCGTCCAGGCCACGATGCAGGCCTCGGAGTGGCTCAATAGCCAGCTTCAGCAGTTGCAGTCGCGCGTCGTGCAGGATCAGTTGCGTCTGGCCGCTTTCCAGCGCGAGCATGATCTGCTGAACACCCCGGAGATGCTCTCCAACGGCCAGCAGGGCGACTCCGAGCACACCTCGGCTTTGCTGGAACTGGATGAGCTGGGCCGTCAGTTGGTTGCCGCCTCCACCGACCGCATCCTGCGCGAGGCCCAATATCGCGCAGCCCAGCAGGGCGATCCGGAGCTGGTCATCGCCTCCGATCCGCGCCTGCAAGCCGAAAGCGGCAACTTCGCCACCGCGCTGCTCCAGCAGATTCACGCCCAGCGCAGCCAACTGGAGCAGGAACAGTCCCAGCTCAACATTGAGCGTGGGCCGAACTTCCCCCGCGTCGTCGAGGTTCGCAGCCAGTTACAGGATCTCGATCGGCAGAAGCAGGCAGAGGACGCGAAGTTGCTGGAGCGCTTCCGCAGCGCATGGCAGACGGCCCTCAACCGCGAGCAGCTCGTCCGTAAGAATCTGGAGGCATTGACCGTCGAAGGCATGAAGGCCAATGAAGCGGCTGTCCAGTACGCCGCCATGCGCGAGGAGGCCAACGCCAGCCACGAGCTGTATCTGCGGGTGATGGAAAAATCGCAGGAGGCGGGTTTGGCTGCCGGTGTTCCCGGCTCCAACCTCGCCGTGGTGGATGCTGCCCGCCAGCCGGTGAAGCCGGTATCGCCCGATCTGCCGCTCGACATGGCCATTACGCTTTTTGTCAGCCTCTGGCTGGCGGTTGGAGGCGCGCTCTTGATGGAGTCCATTCGTCCTACGACTATTACGGCGCTGCTGGCGGTGCTTCTCTGCTGCACAGCGGCCGCCGCGCAGGCACCCACCCCCAGTACCTCCGGCCTGCCCACGGGAGTCGTCCGCATTCCCTCCTCGCAGCGCCAGAATCCCAATCTGCCCAATCCCAAGGAGTCGCCCACAGCCTGGGACGGCACCGCTCAGCCCGGGATGCCGCCGCTGGCCAGCGCACAGTCGGCCACGCCCATGCCCGCGCCCATCGCCCCCGGCGACTTCCTCGATGTCAGCGAAGTCCACACCACGGAGTTTCACTCGCTGGTGCGCGTCACTCCGGCAGGCACGGTGACGCTGCCGCTGATTCGCGAAATTCAGCTCGGAGGAATGGACGAGCAGACAGCTGCTCACGCCATCGAGGCCGCGCTGCTGGCTCAGGGAATGCTGTTGCATCCGCAGGTCTCCGTGCTGGTTACCTCCTATGCCGGACAGGATGTCAGCGTGCTCGGTGAGGTGGTGCGCCCCGGCGTCTATCCCTACACGCTGCACCATCGGCTGCTGGACCTGATCTCGGCCGCCTCCGGCCTCTCGCCCAGCGCCGGACGCCTGGTCAACGTCTTCCACCGCGACGACGCCAAAACCCCGCATCCTGTGGTGCTCGATCCCAGCGGCACTGACACTGCCACCGACCACAATCCCGAGCTGGCTCCCGGCGATACCGTGCAGGTCAGTCGCGCCGGCCTGGTTTTCGTCGTCGGCGATGTGCAGCGTCCCGGCGGCTTTCCCGTCGATCCGGCGCAGGGGCTGACCGTGGTGCAGGCAATCTCGCTGGCCTGGGGCCCGACGCAGAACGCCGCTCTCTCCAAGGCCATCCTCATCCGCGAGCAGAAGGGCGGGCGCACCCTAACCAGCCTTAACCTCAAGCGCATGCTGCACGGCCAGGAGCCGGACCAACTGGTGCGCGACCGCGACATCCTCTTTGTCCCCGACTCGGCGGCCAAAAACCTCTGGAACCACACCATGGAATCGGCCATCCAATCGGCGATTGGAGTCTCCATCTACTCAGGCATGGTCTACTCGCAGAGGTTCTGATGCGATTCGCGGTGATCCTGAGGCTTTTTTGATGATTTAGTCTTCATCGCGTTGGAAAACGCCGGATAATCCGATGCTTTGAATGGACACGACGTTACAGTCAGCGCAAGATTGATTTCGGAGTTGCAAGAAGTGTCAGGGCACGACTTTAGTCGTGCCGTAAAGCCGCAACATCATCTGGGCTTTAGCCCCTGAGGGAATGTAAGGAGATAGCAATTGGCCAGTACGACTAAACCCATTGGACGCATAGATTTTGTATTGCGATTACTGGTAGCTACGGGACTAGCTGTTGAGTTGAACCGTCTGTTGCCTCTCAAAGAGCTATTGAATCCGTCCCTTCATCTGACCTTTAATCAGTCCCGCCTGGAAGTGTTGTTCCATATTGCTGGCTACCCATTGATTGCTATATTGATGCTGAGTTCCCTCGCTGGCCGATTGCTGGACGCAAAGTTGTCACCCTTTTATTTGTTGCCGCTCTCTTTAATTTGGATATTCTCGACTGTAACTTTGATGTTTCAGATGCATTATTGGCCAATCGGTCTCGCTCTATTTGTATTTCTGCTAATTGCGGGAGGATTCTATCCAATCAAGCCGGCGCCTGTGATGGTTGGATTCGGGAATAACAGCGCGGAACAGTCGTCAAACACGGATACGTCAGATGATAAAGTTGAGAGTCGACGGAACAATCCGGCTAGTCCTTACGCATTCTTGGTCGTACTCATTATTCTCGCTGGTCTCTGGCTTCCTCTGATTTATTTAGGTGATATTTCTGGCCACGGTGCTGGCATCTGGGGCGCTCGTATTGGCTATGCGATACTAGGATTCTTTTGGTTTGGTTTAGCAGCCAGCAGATTCAAGGATGCAGGATTGCCCTATGGAAGACTGTATCTATATATGTTTGCTGTTTCTACTGTATCGCTTATGCCTCTTATGTTTAATTTCACTAATGGCTATGAATCGCTCGGGATCTTCGTTCTCATTCAGATTCCGATCGCCTTGTTGCGAAGCAAGCCGAGTCCGGAGGAGCCTATGACGGAGAGCTGCGAATCGGAAGAAGACGACAAGAGTCCTCGTGATCCATCGGAAGGAATTCTTGAGATGCGCGAGGATGAAGCTGGTGTGTCATATCCGTTGCGAAAACCTGAGGTCTTTACAGGGATCAGTTCTAGCCGCTCCAAGAGAACACCGAGTTGGAGACGATTTTAGCTGCTGAGGGACCCATGCGCCGCATAGCCTGGCTTTTGTTGCTGCTCTTCGCCTTCGCCATTCCCTGGGAGTACTCTCTGGAACTGGGTGAACCCTTCGGCAACATCGCCCGAGTCGTCGGCCTGTTGCTGCTTCTGACGACGATTCCCGCCCTGCTGCAATCCGGACGCCTGCGCGCGCCCGGTCCCATGCAATGGCTGGTGCTGATCTTCTTCCTCTGGTTCTGCTGCACCTGCCTCTGGAGCATCGAGCCAGAGGCCACCATAATCAAGCTGCGTGGCTACTTCCAGGAGTTCATGATCGTCTGGCTGGTCTGGGAGTTTGCCGAAAGCCCCCGCGATCTGCGCAAGCTTCTGCGGGCCGCCGTCGCCGGCTCCTGGGTACTGGCCGTGCTCACCGTGGCCAGTTTTCTCTCCGCTACCCCAGAGGCCTCCCAGCAGGCCCGCTTCACTGCCTCCGGCCAGGACCCCAACGATGTGGCTCGCTTTCTAAGCCTTGCCTTCCCCCTGGCGGCGCTGCTGCTCACCAGCGAACGACGCTGGCAGTGGCGCTTGCTGGCAGCGGGCTATCTGCCGCTCGGCCTGGTAGCCGTTCTGCTCACCGCCTCGCGCGGAGGCTTTCTGGCTGCGGTCGTGGGCCTTGCGGGCAGCGCCATTCTGCTGGCCATGGGTCACAGACGCGGCGTACTCGCCGTAGCTGTGTCTCTGCCGCCGCTGGCTGCCGTACTTTGGTTCACCATTCCAAGTGCCAGCTTCGCGCGGCTGTCCACCATCGGCGAACAGCTCCAGGGCGGTGATCTCAACCAGCGCATGAACATCTGGTCGGCGGGCTGGCACGCCTTTGTCCGCGCACCCATCTTCGGTACCGGCGCCGGTACCTTCGTCAGCGCGGCGGGCACGGCACCCATCGACACGGCGCACAACACGGCTCTCTCCATCGCCGTCACCGGCGGCCTCTGTGCGCTCTTCCTCGCCACGGCCATCCTCGCCCTCGCCGTCTGGGCCATTGTGCAGACTTGCGGCCCTCTCCGCTGGGCGCTGTCCATCGCCCTCATCATCTGGGCTATCACTTCTCTGGTTGCCACCGTCGAGGAGAGCCGCTCCACCTGGCTGCTGCTGGCCCTGATTGCTCTTGCCAGCCGCCTTGCCGCCGAAGAACCGGAGGGGCTGGCTGTCTGTTTTTCGGCGGCAGAAGGCAGGGGATAATCAGTTATCAGGATTTCGCGCGGTTTTGAAAGGGCACGACTTTGGTCGTGCCGCAAATGCTACAGAGTAGTATGCTGTTTAGCCACTGTGGAATTGCTCTGCCGGGTGACCCAGGTCCCGCTTTTGAGAGCCGGGAATCAAAGAAATGCTCCCTTCTGCTCCTTGCATAAAATATCTTCAAGAGCGCACAATCGATCCATGACCACCAACCAAACCTCGGGGCCAGAACTAGTTTCCGCCCTTGCCTGTGCCGAAGAGCTTTTGCAGCAGGTTGCGATGCTCGGCAGGGTGGTCGCAGGCTTCTGTGGGCGCGGTGCCGGCCAAAAAGGCCGCATTGAAGCTTACCGGGCAGGTGGTGTCGCTCAGCAGGTTGCTGACACTATCAATCGAAACAATCTCCACGCCTTCGGGCGCGTTGAATCCGTTGGTGTCCGAGTACTGCGGCAGTTGCACGGCCCGCTTCATGAATGCTGCCCATAGGGGCGCGGCGGCCTGCGCTCCTTGTAGCCTGATGTCTGTGTAATCCTCGTTGCCCACCCAGACAATGCACAGCAGATTACTGGTGAATCCGGCAAACCAAGCGTCGTGGCTGGTGCCGGTCTTGCCCGCTGCGGGCGCGGTGAAGCCCATGTTGCGCACTCCTGCGCCGGTTCCGCTTCCGGTCACATCGCTGCGCAGCACATTCTCCATCATGCTCACAGTCAGATAAGCCGCGCGCGAGTCCAGAATCTGCTTGGATTCGGGCGCGTAGTCGGTAATCACATCGCCGGTGGAGGTGCGCACACTGGCCAGCATCCACGGCTCCAGGCGCAGGCCTCCGTTGGCAAAGATCGTGTAAGCGCCGGCCATGTCGAGCGGCGTGGCGTCATAGGCACCGATGGCCATGGCGGGCGTTCCCCGCGCGTTTTTCACGCCGGCTTCGCGGGCCAACGCCGCCACACGGTCAAAGCCCACCATCGATGCCAGACTGATGGTGGCGTTGTTCAGCGAGCGCATCAGAGCGTAGCGCGCCGTCACCTGTTCGTGATACTCGTCTTCAAAGTTCTTCGGAGTGTACTCCTGGTCGGTTCCGGCGTTATAAATGGTTTGCTCGTCTCTCAAAATGGTCAGCGGTGAAAAGAGCTTGCTTTGTCCCGGCAAAATCGTGCCCTCGGCGGAGGTGGCAAAGGCTGCTGCATAGACAAATGGCTTGAAGATGGAGCCGGTGGGCCGCTTGGCCACCACATGATTCAACTGCGAAGCGCCATAGCTGCGTCCGCCGACCACAGCCAGCACCTGCCCGGTATGCGGATTCAGCGCCACCAGCGCCACCTGCGGATAGATGTAGCTTTCCCCCCGCTTCTTCTGGCCCGCGTGCAGCTTATCCACCTGCTCGTCGATCACGTGCAGAGTAGAAGTGACGGCCTCCGTAGCCTCCCGCTGCAAGTCCGGATCGAGCGAGGTGTATATACGCAGACTCTCGCGGTTGAAGTCGCGATCACCCAGCTTCTGCACCAATTGATCGTGTACCAAGTCCACAAAGTACGGCGCTTCGCTGGCGTCCACGCTGCCCGGAACCAGGTGCAGAAGCTCCGACTTGGCTTGCTCCGCCTGGCCTTTGGTAATTGCTCCCGTCTCCACCATCGAATCCAGTACCAGGTTACGCCGCTCGATGGCCCGCTCAGGATGATGGAAGGGATTCAGCCGGCTGGGACTCTGGATGATACCCGCCAGCAGAGCGCACTCGGCCAGATCGAGCTGATGCACGTCCTTACCGAAGAAGGCCTGCGAGGCCTCGCCAAATCCATCAATGGAGAAGCTGCCGCGCTGGCCCAGGTTGATCTGGTTGGCATACATCTCGAAGATCTGCTGCTTGTTGAAGCGATGTTCAAGCTGGAAGGTAATGACAATCTCGATCAGCTTGCGCTTGATGTGCTTTTCCGGTGTAAGAAAAAAGCCGCGCGCCAGTTGCATGGTCAGCGTGGAGCCGCCCTGCTGCTTTTGGCGCGAGATCACGTCGTGAAATATAGCGTCCATCAGCCGCCAGTAATTGACGCCGCTGTGCTCAAAGAAGCGGCGGTCTTCAATGGCCACCACGGCATTGATCAGCGTCTGTGGAATCTCGTTGTAGGTGAGCAGGCGCCGCTTGGTGCGCTGTGCGTCGTCGCTAAGGCCGGTAATCAGCAGCGGCTCCAGCTCGTAACTCGAGAGCTGCTGGCCGTGATCGTCGGTGATCGATGCAACTTCACCCGCGCTGATGTGAATGGTGGCGCTATCCTGCGCGTGATAGGACTGCGGCCCGGGCCGCACCGTGATATTCTGCACACCCTGCTTGTAGGTGCCCATCTCCGAGCTTTGCGATGCGCCATCGACCGTGTAGCCCGCCGAGCGCAGTTCGTTGGCGATGAGGCTCACGGATAGTTTTTGCCCCGGGCGCACCTCGCGCGGTGCCGCGTAGATCTTGGCGGTGTTGGCAAAGACGGGCGACTTAAGCCGCTCGTCCACAATATGCCCGTATTTGATATAGAAAAAGCCAAATACCGCCAAGAACAGTAGCACCGCCGCAGCCAGCGTTCCCAGCCCCGCACGCAGCAGCAGCGACTGCCAGGGATGCTCTCCCCTGGGCATTTGCAACCTGATCTTCAACGCCATTTGCTCTCCTTGAACTCCAAAAACCAGCTATTAGTTGTTGCTGGAAAATTTGCGCTCATTAGGTGAAACATTCTCCATAAACGCTCAAGATGCCAGTATCTTCAAGAACAATACTGAAAGCTAATAGCTAACAGCTAAAAGCTGCTCTTCCGCCACCCGCTCTTTGACCAGCGCCACCACATCCGTCAACGCAACATCCACGCTGGTCGATGTCGCGCGCGTTACCAACTCCACCATGCCCTCGGCGGCCTTCTTGCCCACGTTGATGCGATAAGGAATGCCAATCAAATCCGCGTCCTTGAATTTGACGCCGGCGCGCTCATCTCTGTCATCCAGCAGCACGTCGAGGCCTGCGGCCTCCAACTCCGCAGCTAGCTTCTCGCCCGTCTCCTTCAGCAGCGCATCGGAAATATTCGTCACCGTGACCACGACGGTAAACGGCGCAATCGAAGCCGGCAGCCAGAAGCCGTTTTTGTCATTCGACTGCTCGACAGCGGCAGTGAGAATGCGCTCGATGCCGATGCCGTAGCTGCCCATGATCGGCGTCACTTCCTTGCCGTTGGGGTCCAGCACGCGCGCCCCCATCGACTCCGAGTACTTGTAGCCCAGCTTGAAGATGTGCCCAATCTCGACCGCCTTGCCGACAACCAGTTTGCCGGAACAATTTTCCTTGGGGCAGCCTTCGCCCTCGTTCACCGTGCGAATATCGGCCATCAGCGTCCAGGAGAAATCTCGGCCCGGTGTGACATTGCGGTAGTGGTAATCGAGCTTGTTCGCACCAGCGACCATGTTCTTGCGGCCTTCGAGCGATTTATCCACGATGACAACCGGACGCCTATAGTAACAACGAACGTTTGTCCCTGGGTATGCAGGCTCGTGCTCATCGCCAGCAATTAACTCTGGCAATATGCCGTGCTGTTGGAGAAAAGCAAAATTCACAGCGTCAAGAGGATTCAGTCCTATCGGCCCCAAATAACCGGCGGGGGTGTGAAACGTCTTCTCGATTTCCTCTGGAGTCATCAGATTAAGCTCGTTAGCCCCTATCATCGCGGAGAGCTTCGCTTCATTAGACACGTGATCACCGCGCAAAAAAGCGGCCACAGCAATGCGGGCTATCCCATTCGGCTTAACAAAGCCAGCCATGTACGCCACGCACTTGATGTCGTTAGCAGGCGACATCTTGAGGAAGGCCGCGATGTCGGCAATCGCGCCCATGCCCGGCGTGTAGATTTCTTCCGGTTTGTCTGCCGTGGGTTCAAGCTCCACCGCCGGATCCAGCCGTGAAACAGCCTTCTCCGTATTCGCCGCGTAGCCGCAGACCGGACAGCTTGCAATCAAATCCTCGCCTGCGTCGGTGTAGCACATGAACTCCTGCGACTGCGAGCCGCCCATCGATCCCGAATCCGCCTCGACAGCCACAAACTTCAATCCGCAGCGCGAGAAAATCTTGCGATAAACCGTATCGTGCAATTCAAAGCTCTTATCCAGACCAGCCTTGTCAATATCAAAAGAATACGCATCCTTCATCGTGAACTGGCGCACGCGCAGCAAACCCGACTTCGGCCTCGGCTCGTCGCGGAATTTGGTCTGAATCTGATACCAAATCTGCGGCAACTGCTTGTAGCTGCGCAACTCGCTGCGGGCAATCGTGGTCATGATCTCTTCATGCGTCATGCCCAGGCAAAGCTCCGCCCCCTTGCGATCCTTGAGGCGGAACATATTGTCGCCCATGCCCGTCCAGCGCCCGCTCTGCTCCCACGGCTCCTTGGGCAACAGCGCCGGCAGATAAAACTCCTGCGCAATCTGGTCCATCTCTTCGCGCACAATGCCGATGATCTTGTTGATCGAGCGCTGCGCCAAAAAGAGGTAGTTGTACAGCCCAGCGCCCATCTGGCGGATGTAGCCCGAGCGGATGAGAAAGCGGTGGCTGGCCACTTCGGCATCTGCCGGGGCCTCGCGAAGAGTCGGAATGAAAACTTTGGACCAGCGATGCATAGCGATAAGTGCGTGCCTTCCGTCCGGGCAAGCCGGCGCATGAGATTGCTGCGATCTTCTCCATTCTAAATCTTTCGGAGCGGAGAATCTCATCTTGGAAGAGGAAGAGTTCCAAACACACTCTGAGAAAATCCTAAGAATATTTCGCAAAATATCACCCCATAAATGCTCCACAAAGGCCGATAAGGCAGGTGTTGAGGCGTGGATCAGCGCATCTCCGCGCCCGTCTGTGGAGTACTCGTTCACGTCGCAATCTGTGGCAGATCGCTTTGGAGAGGTCGGAAAGAGGTCGGGCGTGTCCATCGTTTTGGAGCAAAGTGAGTCGTGCAGCGTACTGCGACTGGAGGGCGCGATCGACATCGCCGCGGCGGCGGAGTTGAAGCAGATGCTGCTCAAGGCGCTGGAGCCTGCCGTGCAGGCGGCTTCCAATGAAGTGTGCCTCTCGCTCGAAGGCGCGACCGATCTGGATGTGACTGCGGTGCAGTTGCTCTACGCTGCCCGCTGCAGGGCGAAGGCATCGGGCGTGGAGTGGTTGATCGACGCGGATGTGCCGGAGCAACTTTTATGCGCTCTCAATGAGACGGGTCTTCAGCAATATCTCGTTCCTGTGGATGACAGATAAGCAAGCGGGGTGAACGGTTGTCGATGGCAAGCAAGGCCGACCAGTTCAAAAACGCCTTTCGTGAGGAGGGCCGCGAGGTACTTGTCGATCTCGAATCGGCGCTGCTGGAGTTGAACGACAACCGCGCCGACCAGGAGCTGGTGGGGCGTGTCTTTCGCGCGCTGCACACGCTCAAAGGCTCGGGAGCGATGTTTGGCTTCGAGGATATGGCCACCTTCACGCATAACCTGGAGACGGCCTTCGACGAGGTGCGCAACGGGCGGTTGCAGATCAGCTCGGAGCTGATCGACCTGACGCTTTCCGCGCTCGATCAGATTCGCGCCATGCTGGAAGAGGGCTTGGCCGATGCGCCGGTGGCCGACCCGGCCGCCTGCGCAGAGATTCTCAGCAAAGTCCGGCATCTGACCGGAAAGCCGGAGAAGCAGGCTAAAGGGAAGGTCAAGCAGGCCAAGTCCGGCTCCAAAGCCAAAGCGAAGGCTGGCGCGGAGAGCAACTCCAGCTCCAGTGAGCAGGTGCGGGAGTGGTCGATCCGCTTTGCGCCCGGAGCGGATTTCATGCTGAACGGTGCTAACCCGCTGCTGCTCCTGCGCGAGCTGAAGCAGTTGGGCGGCCTCGCAATTCGGGCCAGCATGGCAGCACTTCCGCCGCTGCATGAATTGGACCCGGAACGCTGCTACGTCAGTTGGGAGATGGTACTGTCCACCCCGGCCGGACGCGAGGCGATTCGCGATGTCTTCATCTTTGTCGAGGACAGTTGCGAGTTGTCTATTGAGCCGCTCCAGGCTTCGTACAGCGCCGCGCCCTCCCTGGCTCCGCCGCTCTCCTCGGTTGCCAGCGAAGCCGAATTGACGGCTCGTGCGCTCGAAGACAAGCGTGCCTCCTCCGGTGGCCGCCGCGTATACGACGCGCCCGACAATGCCACCAGCTTGCGCGTTCCCGCCGTCAAGCTCGACCAGTTTGTCGATCTGGTTGGTGAGTTGGTCACGGTGCAGGCGCGGCTGAGTGAAATTGCCGCCAAGAACGGCGATCCCGAGATTGCCGCGGTCTCCGAGGAGATCGAACGGTTAACTTCATCATTGCGCGATAACTCCATGAACATCCGCATGATGCCCATTCGAGCCACCTTTGAGAAGTTCCGCCGCTTGGTGCATGATTTGGCGCGCGACCTGGGCAAAAATGTCGAGCTGACCATTGAAGGCGCGGATACAGAGCTGGATAAAACCGTTATTGACCAGTTGAGCGATCCGCTAATGCACCTGATCCGCAATAGCATGGACCACGGCATTGAATCGTCCGATGCGCGCGTCGCCAACGGCAAGTCGACAACGGCGAACATTCATCTTTCGGCGCGCCACTCCGGTGCCAGTGTGATGATCGGGGTTTCCGACGACGGCGGCGGCATCAACGCTGAGGCGGTGCGCACGCGCGCCATCGAACGCGGACTCACGACGGCCGGCGCCCAGCTTAGCGAGCAGGAGATATTCGCCTTCATCTTTCAGCCGGGATTCTCCACCGCCAAGCAGGTCACCGATGTCAGCGGGCGAGGCGTGGGCATGGACGTGGTGCGGCAGCGGGTAGAGAGCCTGCGCGGCTCCATTGACGTGGCCAGCAAGCAGGGCGAGGGCACCCGAGTGACGCTGCGCCTGCCACTTACTCTGGCCATCATTGACGGCCTGCTCGTCACCATCGGTGAGGCTTTCTTTGTTCTCCCCCTGGCCAACACGCAGGAGTGCGTCGAGCTGACGACCGCCGACGTGGAAGCTGCCAACGGCAAGCATCTGGCCCATGTGCGCGGCGAGCTGATCCCTTACATTCGCCTGCGCGAGCACTTCAACATCCGCACCCCGCGCCCGGAGATCGAGCAGATCATGATCGTCGAAACCGAGGCGGGACGCTACGGATTTGTGGTGGACAAGGTGCTGGGCGATTGCCAGACCGTCATCAAAAATCTGGGCCGCTTCTACCGGCACGTGCAGGTGGTCAGCGGCGCGACCATTTTGGGCAACGGAACTGTGGCCTTGATCCTCGACCCTGAACGGCTGGCGCAGGACGCCGTGCGAAATATAGCGCATGGGCCGCGTGGCCGGCCCGCCTCTCAGACCTCGCAAGGCGACCGGGAAAGGAAGGTCGCGCGGCAAAGAGCTTCATAGAACCTGGCAATTCATCAGCCTACGTCATCGTCGGTGCTGGAGCGAGCGCCAGCACCCATCCCATCACGATTCAACCGGCTGCGTCCCGCATCCCGCGTTCCCCATCCGGCGGCGGAGGGCGAACAAAGACTAAGGGTTGCAGCGAAAGAAAGGGGCAAAATTCATGCCATCTGCATTGGTAAGCGAAGCCCGGAAGCCTCATAGCACCGGAAATGGAAACGGACACGGAGCTCGCGAGCGCGAGGCCTCCAAAACACAAATGGTCGAAGACGACGACTCGATGCTGGTTTTGCAGGAGATCATGCGCCTGGTGGACGCCTCCAAGGAGGGACGTCTCTCCGAGCGCGGCAAGGCAACCCTCTTCAACGGCACACATCGCGAGATCATCCAGGGCGTCAACGAAATGCTGGACGCCATCCTGCTGCCCATCGGCGAAGGCAATCGCATTCTGGCGCAGATTTCCGCCGGCAAGATCGACGAGCTGATCGCGCAAACCTATAAGGGCGACCACGAGAAGATGAAGCTGGCCGTGAATAATGTGGCCGTGGTGACGCAGGCGCTGCAAAAGGAAATGGCGCGGCTAATCGAAGCCTCCAAGGATGGTCAACTCTCTGACCGCGGCAAGCCGGAGCTCTTCCAGGGCGCGTTTGCCGAGATCGTGCGCGGCGTCAACACCATGCTGGACGCCATCCTGCTGCCCATCGGCGAAGGCAATCGCATTCTGGCGCAGATTTCCGCCGGCAAGATCGACGAACTGATTGCCGCGACCTACAAGGGTGACCACGAGAAGATGAAGGTGGCCGTCAATAATGTCGCCGTCGTCGTTCAAAACCTGCAAAAGGAACTGGCGCGACTGACTGATGCTGCCAAAGGCGGACAACTCTCCGAGCGTGGCAAGCACGAGCAGTTCAAGGGCGCTTATGCCGAAATCGTGCGCGGCGTTAATGCTGTTCTCGACGCGGTCATCGGACCGTTGAATGTCTCCGCGAATTATGTGGACCGCATCAGCCATGGCGACATTCCCGCCAAGATCACCGACACCTACAACGGCGACTTCAACACCATCAAGAACAACCTCAACACATGCATCGACGCGGTCAACGCACTGGTTACCGATGCCGGAATTCTGGTAAAGGCGGCGGTCGATGGCAAGCTCGCCACACGCGCTGATGCCTCCAAGCATCAGGGCGACTACCGCAAGATCGTGCAAGGCGTCAACGATACGCTCGACGCCGTCATCGGGCCGCTGAACGTCTCCGCGAATTACGTGGATCGCATCAGCCACGGAGACATTCCCGCCAAGATCACCGATACCTACAACGGTGACTTCAATACCATCAAAAATAACCTCAACACCTGCATCGATGCCGTCAACGCCCTGGTCACCGACGCGGGAATGCTAGTCAAGGCCGCCGTCGATGGCAAACTGGCCACGCGTGCCGACGCCACCAAGCATCAGGGCGACTATCGCAAGATTGTCCAAGGCGTCAACGAGACGCTGGACGCGGTGATCGGGCCTCTCAACGTGGCCGCCGACTATGTCGACAAGATATCGAAGGGCATCAATCCTGGCAAGATCACGGCGACCTACAACGGCGACTTCAACACCATCAAGAACAATCTGAACACCTGCATTGACGCCATTGTCGCACTGGTTGTAGATGCTTCCATGTTGTCAAAGGCCGCGGTGGAAGGCAAGCTGGCCACCCGCGCCGACGCCAGCAAGCATCAGGGCGACTATCGCGCGATCGTCCAAGGCGTCAACGAGACACTGGACGCGGTGATCGGGCCACTCAATGTGGCCGCTCGTTATGTGGACATGATCTCCAAGGGCGATGTGCCCCCGCAGATTACTGACACCTACAACGGCGACTTCAATACCATCAAGAACAACCTGAACACGCTGGTGGTGGCGATGAACGACATCACTGCGGCGGCCGAGGAAATCTCCAACGGCAATCTGACGGTCGAAGTACGCGAGCGTTCGCCGCAGGACAAGCTGATGCAGGCTCTCTCGGCGATGGTTGCGGGACTCACGCGCACCGTCTCCGACATCCGGGGAATTGCCGGTGAGGTGGCGGCTGCCTCACAGTCCATCTCCACGGCCTCGGTGCAGGTTTCCAAGGGTGCCAGCGCGCAGGCGGCGGCGGCTGAAGAGGCCTCATCTTCAATGGAGGAGATGGTCTCCAACATCAAGCAAAATGCCGACAATGCTTCGCAGACTGACAAGATCGCCAACAAGAGCGCCAAGGACGCTGCTGAAAGCGGCAAGAGTGTACTGGAGGCCGTATCCGCGATGAAGGAGATCGCCAATAAGATATCCATCATCGAGGAGATTGCCCGCCAGACCAACCTGCTGGCGCTCAACGCGGCCATTGAAGCGGCGCGCGCCGGCGAGCATGGCAAGGGCTTTGCCGTGGTGGCGGCTGAAGTGAGGAAGCTGGCCGAGCGCAGCCAGAAGGCGGCGGCGGAGATCAACCAACTCTCCTCGACGACGCTCAGGGTCTCGGAGAAGTCTGGCGAGATGCTGGACAAACTGGTGCCCGACATTCAGCGCACTGCCGAACTGGTGCAGGAGATCAGCGCGGCCAGCAAGGAACAGGACACCGGTGCCGAACAGATCAACAAGGCGCTGCAACAACTGGAGAAAGTGATTCAGCAGAACGCCTCCGCCTCTGAGGAGATGGCTTCGACTACTGAGGAGTTGACCGGCCAATCCGATCAGCTCGTCAGCGCGCTGGGCTTCTTCCACACCGGTGACGAGGGCGGCGGAAGGAAGGGTGGAGGCTCAAAAGGCGTCCGTCCTGCTCCGACTGGCGCGGCGCGCTCGGTGAAGCCTTCAGGCTCATCGGGAGCGAAGGCGGGAGGCGGAGTCAATCTCCGTCTCAAAGACAAACACGACGAGTTAGATGGTGAGTTCGAGCGTTTCTGAGGTGCTGAGTACTGGACGCGTTAGGCGCATGGGCAAACACCGCCCGTGTGGCCAGCACCGGCAGGCACACACAGTCTTCACAGTGAGAGAGGAGTAGCAATATGAGCGTTAGCGAAATCACGGAGACTCGGCAGTACCTCACCTTCAAGCTCGGCAACGAGATCTTCGCCACCGATGTGGCTAAGGTAAGAGAGGTGCTCGACCTGACCACCATCACGCAAATTCCCCGTACGCCTGAGTTCATGGCCGGGGTCATCAACCTGAGGGGCAGCGTGGTCCCGGTCGTCGATCTTAGGCTGTGCCTGGAGATGCCGAAGACCGAGAGTACGCGCAACACCTGCATTGTTGTCGTTGAGGTGTTGCTGGACAACGAATCGACCATCATTGGCGCGTTGACCGATTCGGTCGAGGAGGTTATTGACCTGGAGCCGGAGCAGATTCAGCCGGCACCGAAGATCGGAACCCAGATACGGACTGACTTCATCAAGGGGATGGGGAAGCGCGACACGCAGTTCATCATGATTCTGGACATCGACCGTGTCTTCTCTGCCGAGGAGCTTGCGCTGGTCCGCGGTCAGGAAGTCATCAAGCAAGAAGTCATCAAGCAGGAAGCCGTCAAACCGCCCGTCGAAAAACAACCGGTCGCAGACAGGCAACTGGTGGGCGCAGCAGCATAAATAGGGGAGGGAATGGGGCGGTTCGCGCCGCCCCATTCAAATCATGGGTGTTCACGACGAATCGATTTCCGGAAGGGATTATGCGCGGCTCTGCAACCTGATCTACGCGGAGGCGGGCATTCACTTAGGCACGGAGCGCAAGACCATGCTTGAGGTGCGCATCAAGCGCCGCCTCAAACACCTCGACCTCCACTCTTACAGTGAGTATTGCGATTACCTCTTTGGGCATGAGGGACTCAAGGATGAGCTGATTCATCTGATCGACGTGGTTACAACCAACAAAACAGACTTCTATCGCGAGTCGGGTCACTTCGATTTTCTGGTGGAGAAGGCGCTGCCAGAGATGGCCGAGCGCATTGCCGGAAGGTCGTTCACCATCTGGAGCGCGGGCTGCTCCACCGGCGAAGAGCCATACACTATGTCTATCGTACTTAGCGAGTATGCGCTGACTCATCCCGGATTTCGTTTTCGCATTCTGGCCACAGACATCTCTAATCTAGTGTTGGCCAAAGCCGAGTTGGGCGTCTATGCCGGCGATGTGGTAGCTCCGGTTTCCACAGTGCTCAAGCGCAAGTACTTCATGCGCAGTCGTGCGCCGGGATCCGAGAAACTGCGCGTGGTACCGGAGTTGCGGCGATGCATCGAGTTTCGCCGCCTTAACTTCATGGACGCCGATTACGGCATTGCCGAGAAGTTCGATGCAGTCTTCTGTCGCAACGTGATCATCTACTTCGACCGCCCGACGCAGGAGCGCATTCTGCTCAGGCTTGCCAACTGCCTGCTGCCCGGAGGTTATCTCTTTGTCGGTCACGCCGAGACGCTGCATGACATGAAGCTGCCTGTAGTTCCGGTGGCCCCGGCTCTCTACAGGAGGGTCGATGGCGGAAGATGATGTCACATTGCCCGAGATTTATTTGCAGCCGGGAGAGTCGCGCTTGGTGAGAGAACCGACGATTCTGCGCACCCTGCTTGGCTCCTGCGTCGGTATTGCCTTTTGGGCGCCGCGGTTGGGCGCGGGTGCGCTCTGCCATCCCATGCTGCCGCGTTTCCCCGCCAGGCCGCAGGTGCCTTTGAGTCGTACCTCAGGACGTCGTTATGTGGACTTTGCTATTCGCGATCTGGCGCGGCAGTTTGATGCGCTGGGCGCGCGGCGCGATGAAGTTGAGGTCAAGCTCTTCGGCGGCGGCGATGTGTTGTTGATGATCAACAGCGCAGCGCGGCCCACAGTGGGCAGATTGAACGCCGAAGTCGCAATCAGAGTCCTCGAAGAAGAAGGCTTTCGCGTCACGGCTTCTTCTCTGGGAGGTCGGCGCGGCATCAACATCTACTTCAATACGCAGTCCGGGGAAGTGCTGCTGCAACGGCACACCTGAAACCCGCGGGAGCTACCAGCCATGGCGGCGTGCAATAGCTGCCGATAAGTAAAGGGAACCAACTACGAGGTCCGGCTTATGAGTGCACAAAAAATTCGCGTTCTGATCGTTGATGACTCCGCCGTGGTTCGCCAGACGCTGCGCGAGGTGCTCGAGTCCGACCCCGAGATTCAGGTTATCGCGGTTGCCGGCGATCCCTTTGTCGCCGCCGACCGCATCGCCGAGCAGATTCCAGACGTGATTACCCTGGACATCGAGATGCCGCGCATGGATGGCCTGACCTTTCTCAAGAAGCTCATGAGCCAGCATCCCATCCCGGTGGTGATCTGTTCTAGTTTGGCCGACGAAGGCGCGCAGAGCACCTTTCGTGCCATCGAGTACGGCGCGGTCGAGATTATCACCAAGCCCAAGATGGGTACCAAGCAGTTTCTGGAAGACTCGCGCATCGAAATCTGCAATGCCGTGAAGGCCGCGGCCCAGGCGCGATTGCGCTCTCTCAAACCCAGCCACACCGTCGAACCCAAGCACAACGCCGACTGCATCCTCTCGCCCGCCACGCACGCCATGGCTGAGACCACGGAAAAAGTCGTGGCTATCGGCGCATCCACCGGCGGCACCGAAGCGCTGAAGACGGTGCTGGAGGCGCTGCCCGCCGATACGCCCGGCATCGTCATCGTGCAGCATATGCCGGAGCTGTTCACGCGCGCCTTTGCACAGCGTCTCGACAGCTTATGTGCAATTACCGTGAAAGAGGCCGAGACCAACGATACAGTGATTCGCGGTCGCGCGCTGATTGCGCCGGGAAATCATCATATGCTGCTCAAGCGCAGCGGCGCTCGCTACTATGTGGAGATCAAGGAGGGTCCGCTGGTCTGCCGCCATCGTCCTTCGGTTGATGTGCTCTTCCGCTCTGCCGCCCGCTATGCCGGACGCAACGCCGTGGGCGTCATCCTCACCGGAATGGGCGATGACGGAGCTCGCGGAATGTTGGAGATGAAACAGGCCGGTGCCGTTACCATCGCACAGGACGAGGCCACCTGTGTCGTCTTCGGAATGCCCAAGGAAGCCATCAAACTCGGCGGCGTGGACAAGATACTTCCGTTGCAGTCCGTCGCCCGCGCAATCCTATAGAGCCTTTGCCGGATATAATGCATGGATGGACTCCTCCGTCCGTCAGGCGGTTTCACCGGCATGAATAGATTGACGCGCCTTCTGCGCTACGGGATGCCCTACTGGTTCCAATGGCTGCCGGGAGTCTTGCTGTTGGCCGCTGTGGGCGCGCTTGACACCTTTCGCGTTCTCCTCTTCCAGCCCATCTTCGACCAGGTTCTGCGCCCCGACGCCCCTGAAGGCCCCATCTTGGTCGGTCTCCCAAAAAGCCAATGGAATTTTGACCTTCGGATACTGATTCCCCATTTCCTGCATATGCACAACGCCTGGGTCGTGGTGGCATTTGCGTTAATAGTCTCCACAATCGTCAAAGGCCTGTGCGATTACACGGGCACCTATCTGGTCAACTATGCCGGCTTCGGCACCATCACCGATCTGCGCAATCATCTCTACGAAGCCACCTTGCGGCGCTCCTCCAGCTTCTTTCACAAGCACGCCACCGGTACCATCCTCTCCACGCTCATCAATGACGTAGATCGCGTACAGGTCGCACTCAGCTCCGTCATCAGCGATTTTCTGCAGCAGTTCTTTACCTTTGTCATCGGCATAGTCTTCGTCATCCGGTTGGGCGGATGGCTCAGCTTATCTCTCTTGGCTTTCATTCCCGTGGTGGTTTTCTCGGTGCGCAAAATCGGCCGCGAAGTCCGCACACGCACCCGCACCGGTCAGGACAAACTCGCCGAGATTCAGAACATCCTGCATGAGACGGTCTCCGGCAATCGCATCGTCAAGGCCTTCAACACCGAACTGTGGGAGATTCTCCGCTTCAAAAGCGCCGCCAAGCGCCTCTTCCGTGCCAACCTGCGCAGCGTGCGCATTCAGTCCATTTCTTCGCCGCTCATGGACTCCATCGGTGCCATCGCCATCGCGCTCATGTTATGGATCGGGCGCGATGAGATTCTGCACGGCCGCATGACCATGGGTATCTTCGGTGCCTTCATCATCCTGCTCTTCAAGCTCTACGATCCGGTCCGCAAATTCGCTTTCTTCTACAACAGCTTCCAGCAGGCGGCCGGTGCCTCCATCTCCATCTTCGGCTTCTTTGACGCCGAGGACGACGTCAAGGAGCATCCGCACGCCATTGCCCTGCATCGCTTCTCCAACTCCGTCCGCTTTGAGAACGTGGGCTTCTCCTACTCCTCCGAAGAGGGCGAGCATCAGATTCTCCACAACGTCGATCTGGAGTTGAACACCGGCGAAGTGGTGGCGCTGGTTGGCCCTAGCGGCGCCGGCAAATCCACCATCGCAAACCTGATTCCGCGCTTCTTCGACGTGACCAGCGGACGCATCCTCATCGACGGCCACGATCTGCGCGATCTTACCCTCGGCTCGCTGCGCCGCCAGGTTGCCCAGGTCACGCAGGAGACCATCCTCTTCAACGACACGGTGCGCAACAACATCGCCTATGGCCAGCCTGACATCCACTCACGTCACGTGGAAGAGGCAGCGCGCAATGCCCTCGCCCATGATTTCATCTTGCATATGCCGCTGGGCTACGATACCGTCATCGGCGAGAAGGGCTTCCGGCTCAGCGGCGGCGAGCGCCAGCGCCTTGCCATCGCCCGCGCCATTTTGAAGAACGCGCCTATCCTGATTCTCGACGAGGCCACTTCGTCGCTCGACGCTGAAAGCGAGTCGCTGGTCCAGGCCGCGCTCGCCAATCTGATGCAGAATCGCACCGTGCTGGTCATCGCCCATCGCCTCGGTACCATCCGCCGCGCCAACCGCATCGCCGTTCTTGAAGACGGACGCATCACCGCCATCGGCCCGCACGAGGAGCTGCTCAGTGCCTCCAGCACCTATCAGCGCCTCTATCAACTACAGTTCATGGAAATGCCGGAAGAGCAGGGAACAGCGACCAGGGAATAGTTGTAGGGTACGGGCTTTATCTCCTGAGGGATGTTTTCTTTAATCTCTCCTCAAAGTTGTATTTACGAGGAACGAAAAATGCCAATCCACTCCATGACCGGCTTTGCGCGCACCCAAGTCAGCGTGCCGCTTCCCAACCAAGCCCAGCTCAATTACACGCTCACCATCAAGAGCGTCAATCACCGCTTTCTCGACGTGCAGTTGCGTCTGCCCTCCGGCCTCGACGCTCTCGAGGTGGAGCTGCGCAAGGCGCTCAAGGATGCGCTCATTCGCGGCCACATCGATCTGACGCTTACGATTGATCGCGGCAGCCAAGCCTCTGCCGGCTATAACCGTGAGCTGGTGGCCTGTTACATAGCCGCTTTTACCGCCGCACGCGAGGAGCATGGCCTTGGAGGTCAGCCTGACCTGAATGCCATTCTCCGCCTGCCCGGAGCCTTGCAAAATGACAATCGCGGGAACGGCGACGAGGATCAGGCCGCGCTCACCGAAAGTGTCCGTCAGCAGATCGGCCCGCTGCTCGACGAGTTGAAGCAGATGCGCGCCCGCGAGGGTGAGTCGCTGGCGGCCATTCTCCGCTCCACCCTCGACCGCCTGGCCGAGGCCGTCGAAGGTGTGTCGGCGATGCGCTCCGAGGTCGAAGAGCGCTATCAAGCTCGACTCGCCGAGCGCCTCGAAGCCGCCGTCGGTCCTGACTTCAACCGTCAGCGTCTGCTGGAAGAGGTTGCTGTGATGGTCGAGCGCAGCGACGTCAGCGAGGAACTGGAGCGCATGACCACCCACATCATCCACTTCCGCGAGCTGCTTTCGGCTGGCGGCGAGCTAGGCAAGAAGCTCGACTTCTTGCTCCAGGAGATGAATCGCGAGGCCAACACGCTGCTCTCCAAGACCGGCGGCGCGGGAGGGAAGGGAACTCGCATCACCGAACTGGGGCTTGCGATGAAGGCGGAGATCGAAAAGGCTCGCGAGCAGATTCAGAATCTTGAGTAGCGGTTTAGCTGTCAGCTTTCAGCAGTCATCTATTTTCTGATAAGGCAAGCGAATTGGGCAGACTTATAATCTTTTGATGGGTTGAAAATACTGCCGATAATCTAATTGCAAGCTGATAGCTGATAGCTGTCCGAAGGACAAAAACATGGCAGGCATTCTCTTCATCATCTCGGCACCCTCCGGTTCGGGCAAAAGTACGCTGGTCAACGAGGTACGCAAGCAGTTGACCGGCATCGAGTTCTCCGTCTCATGGACTACCCGCGCCCCCCGCGGCTCGGAGCAGGACGGCCGCGAATACCACTTCACCACCCGCGAGGTATTCGAGCGGATGCTAGCTGCTGATGCGTTCCTGGAACACGCCGTGGTCTACGGGAAAGACCTCTACGGCACGCCGCGTAAGGCCCTTGATGAGGCACGCCTCGCTGGCCACGACCTGGTGATGGACATCGATGTGCAGGGCGCGGCCCAGGTGCGCGCCAGAATGCCGGAGGCCGTCAGCATCTTCGTTATGCCGCCCAACCCCACAGTTCTACGCACCCGTTTGCGCAATCGCAGCCGCGCCGAGGGCGTCCAAGACGAGGCTGTACTCAAACGGCGGTTAAACCAAGCGCGTGAGGAGATTGAGAATTACAAGGAATATCGCTATATTTTAGTCAACGACATTCTGGACCGGGCGGTGGCTCAACTGGAGGCCATTGTGCGGGCGGAGCGCTTCCTGCGCAACGGCGAGCCGATCGCCTTCCGTGCCGACAGGGTGTTGGAGGTCGCCGCCACCTGCTTGCAAGTTAACTCGCAGGAGCGGCTCAAGCCCGTGCTCGATGCTTTCAAGATTGGCCTGCCGCTCGACCAGCAGCAGTTTAACTTTGGAGAGGATTCCGATGACGATTGAAACCGGCTTCGATTCGAACTACCGCAAGGTCTTGGTGGCGGCACGGCGCGCTCGCCAGTTGCAGAGCGGCTCCCATGCCCTCGTCTCCACCCATTCCAACAAGCCATGCCGCATCGCCCAGGAAGAGATTGACGCAGGCAAGATCGCCTACGTGAAGATCGATTCTCCGGTCATAAAGCCGCTCGTCGAAGGTCCGGCGATTCCGATCCTGGCAAGCTAGAGCGTCGAAGAACCTGCACTTGCTTATCTTCTTGCCCAGTCATTCTGAGCGAGCGCAGCGCGTTGAAGGACCGGCATTTTCTTCGTTCACACAATAAACTGGGTGACCCAGATTAAGCTTTTGGGACCCGGGAAACTACCATCCAAAACCCGTTCTGTCGAAGCCGTCTGGCCGCACCGTAGATGCTTTGCAGATAATTACCCTCCCTCGGCGCACAATGAGGAAATTGTTACATTCCAATCTTCAGGGAGGAACTCTTATGTCCAATAGCACCCCAGCCACCTCTGCTCCGACCCAATCCGGCACCTTTAACTCTGCCACGGATAACCCCGCTGTCTCTCGCTGCTGTGACGCCTATGCGCGCGCCAAGCAGGCGGCCATCGACAGCGGCAAGAACAGCATCTACGCCGCTGCGGACTCCATGAAGGCCTTTCGCAAGGCGCTGCCGCCGCTCACCGGCCATCAAAACATCTGCGACTTCGTCGCCTGCATCGCGCACGGTATGCTCATCGGCGTCATCGGTGGCGCAGATGGTACCAGACTTCTTTACGCCGCCCAGGTCGCCAACACCACCCTCCGCAGCCAGCCTGCTCCACCCCAAACCGGCGCACAATCGAGGAATGAACCATGACCACAAGCGCGAGCTTTCCCTGTTTCCTTATCCCTGTTCCCTAGTCCCTTGAATCCGCCGCCCCCCCCCGGGGGTCCAATTCGCCTCACCTTCGCCTCGTTTTTTGCAGTTAATTTCGTGAAATTGTAGAACGGAAATGGAACTGTTTTTCTTTCATGCATTTGCCATGTGTGTTGAATCGACAGGTCAACATAATCGTTGGTAACCGATTACAATCAATCCATGAGAGTAACGGTCGGAGTCTCCGGCGGAATTGCTGCGTACAAGGCGGCTGAGCTGGTCCGCGCACTGCAACGTCAGGCCGTCGAAGTCCATGTCGTGATGACCGAGGCGGCCTGTAAGTTCGTCCAGCCGCTCACCTTTGCCGCGCTCACCGGCCACAGGGTCATCACCAGCCTCTGGGACGAAGCCGGGACGGACGCTTACGATTCCTCCATCGAGCACATCGCCGAGGCGCAATGGGCCGACGCGATGGTCGTCGCTCCGGCAACGGCTGACGTCCTCGCCAAATTCGCCCACGGCATCGCCAACGATTTCCTCACCACCATGTACCTGGCGACCGCCGCTCCTGTTGTTGTCGCTCCCGCAATGAACGTGAAAATGTGGGAGCATCCGGCCACGCAAGCTAACCTCGACATCCTCCGTCAACGCGGTGTACGCATCATCGAGCCGGGTACGGGCGAGCTGGCCTGCGGCATGGTGGGCGCAGGACGAATGGCAGAGCCGGAAGCCATCGCTGAGGCCGTGCTCTGCGCTCTCGGACGCTGCCATGATCTGGTTGGTGAAGTTCTGCTAGTAACAGCTGGCGGCACACGCGAGGCTCTCGACCCGGTCCGCTTCATCGGCAATCGTTCCAGTGGCAAGATGGGCTACGCGCTGGCCGAAGCCGCCCAGAGCCGCGGTGCCAAAGTGATCCTCATCAGCGGACCCTCCGCACTGCATCCGCCCGCTGGTTGCGAAATGGTCAAAGTCACCACCTCCGCCGAGATGCGCCTGGCAGTGCTTGAGCGCTTCAACGAAGCCACACTGGTCATCAAGGCCGCTGCCGTTTCCGACTACCGTCCCGTTAGCGTCTCTCCGCAAAAGCTTAAGCGTACCGGTCCGCTTACCATCGAACTTGCGCCGACCGAGGATATTTTGGCCGAGGTCGTCCGCCGCCGCCATCCCGGCCAGCTCATAGTAGGCTTTGCCGCCGAGACGCAGAATCAGATGGAAAATGGACGCGCTAAACTCCTCTCCAAAGGTGCCGACGCCATTGTCGTCAACGACGTCAATGGCGATGGCGTGGGCTTCGACTCGGACTCCAACGCTGCTACCTTTCTCACCCTCTCGACCGCCATCGAACTGCCCACAATGCCCAAGCGTAAGCTCGCCGACCGCATCCTCGACGAGATAATTACATTGCGCCGTCCCAGTTCGATGCTCTTGGAACTCGACGATTTTCAGGATGCCAAATCCCGTCATAGCCTGAAGTCGAGTCAGGGCGGCGTACGCGGCGACGCCATCACCGCCGCTCGCCGACAACTGATTGTGGAGTAACGAAGTTAGTGCTCGAATTTGATCCCGCAATCCGCGAAGCCATGCTGCACCGTGTTCGCTTCTACCGCGAGCTCGGCCTCACGGAGTTTTACCGACGCCCTGTGGATATGGCGCATTCTGCACTGCTAACTGCTGAACCGGAAGAAATGCCAACATACAGCTCTGAGAATCCTCCTTTGGAGGATCAGCCCGTTTCGCTGCGCAAGCCCTTTCCCGCCGCTCCTGACATCGCCTCCGTAACTCCTACTGCCGACCGCGCAGCAGCCCTTCAGATCATCCGCGATGATATTGGCGACTGCACCCGCTGCCCGCTCCACACAGGCCGCAACAAGCTGGTCTTCGGTGACGGCTCACCCTCGGCCCGCCTGATGTTCGTTGGCGAAGGCCCCGGAGCAGACGAGGACGCGCAGGGCCTTCCGTTCGTCGGTAAGGCCGGACAACTTCTCAACAATATGATCGCCGCGATGGGACTTAAGCGTGAAGATGTCTACATCGCCAACGTCGTCAAATGCCGTCCGCCCGGCAATCGCGTCCCCGAACAGGAGGAAGGCGCAACCTGCTCGCCCTTCCTCTTCCGCCAGATCGACGTCATTCGCCCGCAGGTGTTGGTCGCTCTGGGTGCAACGGCGGCCACATGGCTCCTCGGCAGCCGTCAGCCACTCGCCGGACTGCGAGGCCGAGTCCATTTGGTTCGCGGTGCGCAACTGGTTGTCACGTATCACCCGGCATACCTGCTCCGTGACCCGCGCCAGAAAAAAGAAACCTGGGCAGACCTGCAGATCGCAATGAAGGAACTGGGACTGAATCTGCCCGCAAAGGGATAAGAATACTCTTAAAAAGGAGTTTTCATTCTCTTTCTCCTTTCATGTGATTAAGATAGGAATAGCAAATTACGGCTGTTCATACGGCGTCAATTCTTGCTTTGACGCACATTGCAGGATGGAAATCAAGGGTCAGTCTTGTGTGCATCTCACAGGCTGTGCTAATCTTACGGCGTATATGTGCTCAGCCCGCAGCTTGAAGGATTTCTGGAACGATGAAAACTCTCAGAAACACAATTCTGGTTACCGGCGGTGCGGGTTTTATTGGTTCTAACTTTGTCTTGCAGTGGATCAAGAATGTCGGCACAGGCGTAGTCAATCTTGACCTGTTAACTTATGCTGGAAATCCAGAAAATCTAGCAAGCCTGAATGGCGATAAACGGTATCGGTTGGTGCGCGGCGATATCTGCGATGCGGAGATTGTGGCCTCCTTGCTGCGCGAGCACGCTCCTAGGTCGATTGTACATTTTGCTGCGGAAAGCCATGTGGATCGTTCGATTGCCGCTCCCGGCGCGTTTATTCGCACCAACGTTCATGGAACATTCACGCTGCTTGAACAGGCTCTGCGTTACTGGTTGGAACTGGACGATGCTGGTCGACGTGACTTTCGCTTCCTGCACGTTTCGACCGATGAGGTCTATGGATCCCTAAGGCCGGATGAACAGGCCTTCTCCGAGACCAGGGCTTATGCACCAAACAGCCCCTATGCGGCCTCGAAAGCCTCCTCCGATCACTTGACGCGAGCTTACTATCACACTTATGGATTGCCGGTGCTCACGACTAATTGCTCGAATAACTATGGACCTTTTCAGTTCCCTGAAAAATTGATTCCGCTGGTAATTATGAATGCCATTGAGGGCAAGCTGCTTCCTGTCTACGGCGATGGATGTAATGTGCGTGACTGGCTGTATGTGGAAGACCATTGCGCGGCTATCCGGGCAGTGTGTGATCGAGGAAGAGTGGGAGAAACTTATAACATTGGCGGTAATTGTGAGCGTAATAATATTGAAGTGGTGACTGCAATATGTGACTTGATTGACGAGCTGAGTCCTGATTATGCACTTAGGCCACGCCGAAAACTTATCAATTTTGTTGCGGACCGTCTCGGGCATGATCGCCGTTACGCCATCGATGCAACGAAAATCTGCCGCGAGGTTGGATGGCGGCCCGCTGAAGAATTTTACAGCGGGCTGCGAAAGACGGTAGCGTGGTACCTGGATAATAACTCCTGGGTCAAAAGCGTACGTACCGGATCGTACCGGGACTGGATACGACAGAACTATGAGGAGAGAATTACACAATGAAGGCAATTATTCTTGCAGGTGGATCGGGAACTCGTCTTTATCCGGTGACGCATGTAGTATCCAAACAGCTTTTGCCTGTATATGATAAGCCGATGATCTACTACCCGCTTAGTACTTGGATGTTAGCTGGGTTGCGCGATATTCTAATCATTTCTACCCCTCAAGATACAGCACGCTTTGCGGAATTACTGGGCGATGGCAATCAGTGGGGTATTAATTTACGTTATGCA